>Ga0105045_10000754_pt1 | contig 24810 bp, 22 predicted proteins | sample MAT02_FD_78089 | JGI IMG/M metagenome (GOLD analysis project Ga0105045, IMG submission 78089) | Freshwater microbial communities from Lake Fryxell liftoff mats and glacier meltwater in Antarctica - MAT-02 (megahit assembly) | ecosystem: Environmental > Aquatic > Freshwater > Ice > Liftoff... | reverse complement strand
GTTAAGGCGATATTCGGTCTTGTGCAGCCATTCCCGGCCAACCCAGCCCGGATCGACATCGTCGGACTGGATGACCATCTGGTTCCAGGCGAGGCTTGCGCCCGAGGCGACGAGTTCCACCGGATCGCGGTGCAGGAACAGCAGCTTGGCATTGGGGAACGTGGCGTTGAGCGCGGCCAGATCCTGGAGGTGCTGCGGGGTTTTCAGCACATAGGGGCGCGACGGATCGGTGCCTTCGAACCAGGTGCGAAGCTTCAGCAGGCGGTGCAGGCGGGTGTAGGCGGGGCCCTGATCCACCTGTTCGCAGTGGCGGGCAAAGCTGGGGATGCGGCGCTGGGCTTCGATCAGCGCGCCTGAAAGCGACTGTTCGTTGAGGCCTAGCTCCTCGTCCACCTCCAGAGGGCCTGTGGGGTGCGCGTTCTGGATGGCCGGGTTTATCGACGTGAGCAGCCGGAGCGCCCGGCTGACCTGGCCGATGCGAGGATCTGGCCGGCCGGAAGCACGCGCGGCGATGGAGCGCGGGCCGGGAACCGGGCACTGCGCTTCGTAGAGGCGGAGCGCGGAAAAGGCCGGGTCGCAGGCCAGAAGGCGCTGCATGCGAGTGGTGCCGGACCGCATGGACCCGACGACGATCACCGGCGGAGCGAGCTCGATCCGGTCGATTTCCGGGTGGTCGGCCATCAGCGCCTCGAACCAGAGGCGTTCCTTCATGACCTTCAGGATGGAGCCATGGGCGATGAGCCGGCCGAAATCGGTGAGATGCGCTTCTTGGTGGAGCGCGGGCAGAAGCACGGCGAGCTGGCGATCGAAAAAGGCCCGGCCGTCTGTATCCTGCGAGAGGCCGGTTTCCTTCTCGGCCTGGGCGCGAAGCCGTTCCGGGCAGAGATCCGCCGGGGGCAGCAAGCCGCTTGCCCATGCAGATTTCAGCGATCGCATGAGAAACTTGAGGTGCAGCGGCCGGAAGTGCGTTGCCGGCGGAAGGGCGGCAAAAGGATGAAGTCCGGGGTTTTCCATGGCTGTTTCTGCTGTTACGGCCGCGCTACCGCGATGGGAAGCACAAGGAGCATCGAATTGCGTGCAGCTGTTGTATTATTGGCACTGGGATTTCTGACCAGCGGTTGCGTGACAGACGTGAAGGCGCAGGAGGTTTATGGTGCAGCGCGTGATGTGGGCTTTACCGAAGCGGACGCACGCTACCTTGCAGCGCGCGCCGGCCGGCAGCTTTCGATCCGCCAGCTTCGTTCGTTGCAGCGGGCGGCAGGCGCGCTGGATAAACCGATTTTCGAAAAGCCGGTGGGCGCGGTGCTCGAAGACATCCGCACCAATGTCGATAGCGATACGCTGGCCGTTGTCGCATGGCTTTCGGCTGACAGCGTTCGTGCGCGAATGGAAGGACAATCTGCGTGATGCGGATCATGATTTTGCTTGCCGGGCTTGCCATTTTGAGCGCCTGTGCGACGACCAAGGAAGCACAGGTACGCTCGGCGCTTGCGGATGCCGGGTTGCCGACCCCCCTGGCGCAATGCATGGCCGAGCCGCTGGCCAGAGACCTTTCGGCATCGCAGCTGCGTTCGTTGAGCCGGGTGGCGAAAATGGGGCGCACCGAGGTGGGACAGATGACGCAGAAGCAGTTTGTGGATTTGCTGAAGCGCGATGTGGACCCGGAGACGGTGGGCGTTGTCGTCCGGGCTGGCGTCGGCTGTTTTCTTCGGGGATGATGTTTCGGCCTCTTGCGGAGGCGCGCGGTCACGCAGTCTGATCCTGCCGCCCCCACCAAGGGGATGCTGTCTTTCTTCAAGTGGCTTGGACCCGGACTGGTAACGGGTGCAGCCGACGATGACCCCAGCGGGATCGGGACTTACAGCCAGATCGGCGCCCAGTTTGGCTATACCATGGCCTGGGTGCTGCCGTTCGTGTTTCCGCTGCTGGCGGTGATCCAGCAGGTGAGCGCCAGGATCGGGGCGGTATCGGGCCGGGGCATCGCGCAGAATCTTCGGCTGCATTATCCGCCGTCGCTGTTGCGCGCTGTCGTGCTGTTGCTGCTATTCGCCAATGTCATCAACATCGGGGCCGACCTGGGGGCTATGGGGGCCGCCGTCGGCCTTCTGGTGGGCGGCCCTGTGCTAGCCTACACCTTGATGTTCGGGCTTCTGTGCGTGCTGCTGGAGGTGTTCGTTTCCTATGGTCGCTACGCCCGGCTGCTGAAATGGTCGACGTTGTCGTTGCTGGCTTATGTTGCTGTGCTGTTTGCAGCCGATGTCGATTGGCGGGCAGCACTGGCGGGCACGCTGGTGCCACGGGTTACCTTCGATGCCGCGCAGGCAATGGCGATGGTTGCAATTCTGGGTACGACAATCAGCCCCTATCTCATCTTCTGGCAATCGGGGCAGGAGGTCGAGGAGCTGAATCGGCGCCATGTGAAGCCGTTGTGCATCGCGCCACGCGAAGCCGGCCGGGAGTTTGCGCGGATCCGGGCGGACACCCTGTTCGGAATGGGCTTTTCGAACCTGATTGCCCTCAGCATCATCTTCGCAACGGCTGCCACGCTGCACGCCAATGGCGTTACCGACATAACGACATCGGCCGAAGCGGCAGAGGCCCTGCGCCCCATCGCGGGGGACCTCGCCTTTGCGATGTTCGCATGCGGCATCATCGGAACGGGCCTGCTGGCTGTACCGGTTCTCGCCGGCTCGGCGGCCTATTGCGTCAGTGAGGCGTTCGGCTGGGTCGAGGGGCTGAACCGCAAGCCGCGGGAAGCGCGCGCCTTTTACGCAACCATCGCAGTTGCAACGATGGGCGGCGCGGCGCTCAACCTCACACCCATCGATCCGGTGAAGGCGCTGTACTGGTCGGCTGTCGTCAATGGGCTGCTGGCGGCGCCGCTCATGGCCGTGATGCTGCTGATCGCGCGCAATCCCCGGGTCATGAAATCGCTGGTCGTTTCGCGCGGTCTTGCAGCCGTGGGCTGGCTGGCGACAGCCGTGATGGCAACGGCTTCGGCGGTGTTCCTGCTGAGCTGACGCGCTTGTGCAAGCAATTTCAGCCGCAGTGGAAGGACGGATCGTCGAGGTCTGTCCCGGGCGGTTCGGCGCGCTCGCTACAGCAATCGTGATTGTGCATTCATTCGAGCTTGTCGCCGCTGCTGGGGAGCGGGTGCATGCCGCGCTGGATATAGCCGGGGTTGACGTTGTCGGTATCGATTCACGGCTTTTGCGGAATGGTGTGCTGGTACGGGAGGCAGACGAAATCGGCGACGAGGTCGACCCGCAAGGTCCAATTAAAGCATGTTCCGATCTTGTGGAATCACAAGCATCGGACAGCCATGCGGAAAAACAAGGACATAGAGCGGCCGTTCTGATGCAGTCAGAACGACCTTCGCTCTAGTGCGCCAGGCCCTTCACGATCTCGTCGGTCATCTTCTTGGCGTCGCCAAGCAGCATCATCGTGTTGTCCATGTAGAACACGTCGTTGTCCACGCCGGCATAGCCGACCCCGCCCATCGAGCGCTTGATGAACAGGACGGTCTTGGCCTTCCAGACTTCCAGCACGGGCATGCCGTAGATCGGGCTGGACTTGTCGGTCTGTGCGGCAGGGTTTGTCACGTCGTTTGCGCCGATGATGAAGGCGACGTCGGCCTGGGCGAATTCCGAGTTGATGTCCTCCAGTTCGAAGACATCATCGTAGGGCACATTCGCTTCGGCGAGCAGCACGTTCATGTGGCCGGGCATGCGGCCCGCGACGGGGTGGATGGCGTATTTTACTTCGACGCCCTCCTTTCGAAGCACTTCGCCCATTTCGCGCAGCGTGTGCTGGGCTTGCGAGACGGCCATGCCATAGCCGGGCACGATGATGATCTTTTCGGCGTTCTTCAAAATGAAGGCGGCGTCTTCGGCACTTCCCCGCTTCCACGGCCGTTCGATGGCGGGCCCGCCTGCGGTGGCACCCGCTTCGGCACCGAAGCCACCGGCGATGACCGAGATGAAGCTGCGGTTCATCGCCTTGCACATGATGTAGCTGAGGATAGCGCCCGATGAGCCGACCAGCGCGCCAGTGATGATCATCGCCGAATTACCAAGCGTGAAGCCCATGGCGGCCGCGGCCCAGCCGGAATAGCTGTTCAGCATCGACACGACGACCGGCATGTCTGCCCCGCCGATAGGGATGATGAGCAGGAAGCCGATGGCGAAGCTGAGGACGAGGATCGCCCAGAACAGCGCGGGGGTGTTCATGCCGAAGATGGCGATGAGCACCAGGATGCCGGCCAGCACACCCAGGTTCAGGATATGGCGGCCCGGAAGCAGGATTGGTGCGCCCGACATGTTGCCGTTCAGCTTGAGGAAGGCGATGACCGAGCCCGAGAAGGTGATGGCACCGATGGCGACGCCGAGGCCGAGCTCGACAAGGCTGGCCTTCATGATATCCGTGCCCTGGGCGTTCAGGATGCCGAAGGCGGACGGGGCCAGATAGGCGGCGACGCCAACCAGCACGGCGGCCATACCGACGAGGCTGTGGAAGCCGGCGACGAGCTGCGGCATTGCCGTCATCGCGATCTTGCGGGCGGCAAACAGACCGACGGCACCGCCGATGGCCATCGCGATCGAGATTTCGACGATACTGGCGAACTCGAGCTTGATGATGGTGGTGACGACGGCGATGAGCATGCCTGCCATGCCGTAGCGGTTGCCCGCCCGGCTGGTTTCAGGGCTGGAAAGGCCACGAAGCGCGAGGACGAAGAGCACGCCAGCCACCAGATAGGCGAACATGGCCCAAGGCGGCACAGCAGTTGCCACGTTCATGGCAGCGGTTGCGGATTCCATATCCATTGCCCCTTAGCCCTTCTTCTCTTTTTTCTTGTACATCGCGAGCATGCGCTCGGTGACGGCAAAGCCGCCGAAGATATTGACGCTTGCGAGCACGACAGCGGCAAGGCCCAGCCATTTCGCGGCAGGCGCGCCGGTGGCGGCAGCAGCGATGAGCGCGCCGACGATGATGACCGACGAGATGGCGTTGGTGACCGCCATCAGCGGCGTGTGCAGCGCCGGCGTGACCGACCAGACGACGTAGTAGCCGACAAAGCAGGCCAGCACGAAGATGGAGAGGATGGAGATGAAGTCCATGAGCTATTGCGTCCCTTCAGCCAATCAAGGTGGCGAGTGTCATTTGCAGCGCCTTCGTGTCGGTCGCCCTGCTCAATTCAAGTTTGATCGGCTGCGGTCGCCCTGATACCTGAATTGTAATATCGGCATCGAGATCGAATGTTCCCGCGGTTTCGATCGAGAAGCCCGTGACGGCCCTGTAGGGGATCGAGGCAAATTCGACTTTACGGCCTGTCATGCCTTGTACGTTGACCATCATGATCCGTTTGGATGTGAAGAAGATCTGATCACGGACGAACTTGAAGGCATGCAGCATCTGCTCGCCCGGGGCGAGCAGAGCAAGATACTCGGCCCGGATATCATCGGTTTTCATCGGGGATGCGTTGAACATGCCCATATCAGCTTGCCAAGGCCGGATGGACGATGGCGCCGCCTGCCGTTACGCGGATGGCCTTCACGATTTCATCGTCTTCGGGGAGGACGAGCGCTTTTGCCTCCTTGTCCCAGAAGGTGGTGACGAGCGTGAGGAGATTGCGGGCGAACAGCGACGAAGCGTCTGTCGCCAGCCGGCTTGGATAGTTGCGATGTCCGATGATGGTGACGCCGTTGTCGGTCACCACGATCTCGCCGGGCTTCGAGCCTTCGACATTGCCGCCCTGTTCGACGGCAAGATCGACGATGACGCTGCCGGGCTTCATGGTGGCGACCTGCGCTGCCGTCACCAGCCTTGGGGCTGGCCGCCCGGGGATGAGCGCGGTGGTGATGACGATATCCTGCTTGGCGATGGTCTCGCTTACCAGAGCTGCCTGCTTGGCCTTGTAGGCTTCGGACATTTCCTTCGCGTAGCCGCCCGAAGTTTCCGCCGCCTTGGTTTCCTCGTCCTCCACGAACACGGGCTTTCCGCCGAGCGACTGGATCTGTTCTTTGGTGGCCAGCCGCACGTCGGTTGCGGAGACGACTGCACCCAGCCGCTTGGCTGTTGCGATGGCCTGGAGGCCGGCGACGCCCACGCCCATCACGAAGCAACGGGCGGCCGATATCGTTCCGGCCGCTGTCATCATCATCGGGAAGGCACGGCCATAGGCTTCAGCCGCATCGATCACGGCCTTGTAGCCGGCGAGGTTCGCCTGCGAGGACAGGATATCCATCGACTGGGCGCGGGTGATCCGCGGCATGAACTCCATCGCCAGCGCTTCGATTCCGCCGGCGGCGTATGCGGCGAGCCGGTCCTTCGACTGGTAGGGATTGAGGCTGGCAGCGACGACGACGCCCTTGGGGAGGCCGGCCGCGTCGGGGCCTTGGATGCCGAGGACGAGCTGTGCGCCAGCAAGGACTTCGGCCCGGCTGCCGATTTTCGCACCGGCCTCTGCAAAGGCGCTGTCCGGGATGTTGGCGCCTTTGCCCGCGCCGGATTCGACCGACACGATGGCACCGAGTGCGCCCAGCTTCTTCACCGTTTCAGGGGTGGCGGCAACCCGCCGCTCACCGGAGGCCGTTTCGGCCAGAACTGCAATCTGCATGAGCGCCCCTTTGTTGATCAGGCCGGGTTTCCCGGAAGCTCTGGTGTACGAGGCCCGCTTTGATCGAGGCCCTGGTTCGGTTGCTGCGCCGGCATTTTCGGCGGGCCCGGCACCAGCCAGCCTTGGCTGGGTGCGCCCGGCCCTGACCAGCGCTGGCTGGGCCCGTTCAGCCTAGACGAGGAAAATGGCCATCACGATGAGCACCAGGGAAACGAAGAGGACGGCCCATTTCGTCAACGCCAGGAAGCCCTTGTAGACACCCAGATTGGCTTCCGACACCTTTTCCAATTCCGACATACCCCTTGCCCTTCGGCCGTTTCAGATTTCCTGTCGTTTAGCCGCGCGGCATCGCGCTTTGCAATGGCCCATCTGATAGGACGCCTTGCACTGCGCCAAGCCCCGCTTGTGCAGCGAGGATCAGGCCAGCCCGGCTTGCGACAGCGCTGTCGCCTGCCGCTGCGAGACCGCCTCGACATCGAAATCGGACATGAGCTGGCGGAACAGCGCGGACCAGTTGAGCTCTGCGCCGAGCTGGATGAACACGCCTCCGAGGCCGATGGCGGCCCGGTCCATGAAAACGAATTCGGCCGGAATGGTGACGGTGCCGAGCTTCTTCAGTTCGGCATGGACCTTCTGCGCGGTGGCTCGGCCGTATTCGCCGGGGCGGCCATCTATATCGATGGGGCGGACGCGATCATCCAGAAGAGGACCATAGAGGAAGCGTGCCCACACCAGCAGCACTTCGCAGATCGGCTTGTTGAGACCCTTGAAACCCCACATTTCGAAGGCATTGGCGGCGCGGTCATCGTCGTTCGTTTCGATGGCGCGGTAGAGTTCGTTCACGCCCTCGATGAAGGCGGGCGGGAAAATGCGGACACAGCCAAAATCGAGGAGGTTCACCACCGCCCGGTCGGCATCGGCGTGGGCAACGGTGTAGTTGCCGAGGTGCGGATCGCCGTGGATGACGCCGGTTCGGTAAAAGGGGCGATACCAGGCGAGGAACAGTGCTTCGGCGATCCGGTTGCGGACTTCGGCCGGACTGTCCCGCCAATCCAGCAGGCGGGTGCCTTCCAGCCATTCCATGGTGAGGAGGCGGCCGGTGGAGAGTTCGGGGACGGGTTTGGGGATGCGGACCTGATCCTCGCCCGCCAGCATCTGGCGGTAGAGCAGCAGATGTTTCAGTTCGCGGGTGTAATCCAGCTCTTCACGCAGCCGGTCTGCCAGCTCGTCGCGGATTTCGGACGTGTTGATGGAGCCATCGACCCGCTTGAAGAGCGACAGCATCAGATCGAGCTGGCCGAGATCCGCTTCGACGGCGGACGCCATATCGGGATATTGCAGCTTGACCGCGACGGTTTCACCACTGGCCAGCGTGGCCTTGTGGACCTGCCCCAGCGATGCAGCCGAGACCGCTTCGGGCGTGAAATCGACGAATTTCTGCCGCCAGTCCGCGCCCAGTTCGCCGACCATGCGACGGCGCACGAAGCCGGCGCCCATGGGCGGGGCATTGGCCTGAAGTTCGGAAAGCTGCCTTGCGAATTCGGGCGGGACGGCATCGGGGATGTTGCCCAGGATCTGCGCGAGCTTCATCAGCGGGCCCTTGAGTTCGCCCAGCACCCGCTTCAGTTCGACGGCGTTCTTCGGATCATCGAGCGCGCGACCGCCGACACGGGCGGCAGCGACCCCGGTGGCAAAGCCGCCGAGGTTTGCGCCGACCTTGGCAAAGCGCGCGATGCGGCCCGAGAGGGTGGATTGTTCGGGATTGGGAGGAGAAGCCATGCGCCGCATGTAGGGCCGCGCACCGCCGTTGGCGAGTGCGGCATGGTGCGCCGGTTTGGTGCGCCGGCTGGATGCCGACAAGAAGCGGGCGGCAACCCGAGGGTTACCGCCCGCCTGCATTCCAGTGGCCGTGGCGGCCTATTTCAGGTTCGCCCACACCTTGCGATAGGTGAGGAACGACAGGATCGACAGGATGAACAGGAAGATCATCGTCGCGACGCCGGTCTGCCGGCGGATTTCCAGTTCGGGCTCGGACGCCCAGCGCAGGAAGGCGGTGACGTCCAGCGACATCTGCTCGACCGTTGCTTCGGTACCGTCTGCGTAGGTGATCTGGCCGTCGTTCAGCGGCTTCATCATCGCGATGTTCACCGATTGGAAATAGGGATTGTAGGTCAGCCCGACGGGAACATCATGACCGGCAGGCACCGGCTTGTCGTAGCCGGTGAGCAGGGAATAGAGGTAGTTCTGGCCATCCGGGCGAGCCTTCACGATGAGCGAAAGATCAGGCGGAAGCGCATTGTTGTTGGCAAGGCGCGCAACCGTCTCGTTCGGGAACGGCGGCGGAATGTAATCCGACGGGAGCGCCGGACGCATGGCCGGTTCGCCGGTTTGCGGGTTGATGGTGGGCACTTCGGACGCGCGGGCCAGAGCCTTCACTTCGGCATCGGTGAAACCGAGATCGCCAAGATTGCGGAACGCGATGCGCTCCAGCCCGTGGCAGGCCGAGCAGACTTCCTTGTGCACCTGGTATCCACGCTGAAGCTGGGCGCGATCAAAGGTGCCGAACACGCCGAGTCCGAACGGGCCATCATGGGCCAGATTGGCTTCTCGCGGGTAGAGGTGGAGCTTCTTGACGGGATCCTCGACCGAAGCCTCACGCGGGATGACGGCCCCGATGAGGAGAGCAAGGACGAAGATGAGGCCGGCACCGAAGCCGAAGAGACGAACCATGATGATGACCCTTTATTCAGCCGGTGCCGGTTGTGCCGCAGACGGCACGGCTCCGACCGTTACCGGCTTCTTGCCTGCCTTGGCGAAGACACTTTCCGCGATGCTGTTGGGCAGCGGAAGCGGCTTCTCGATGAAGGACAAGAGCGGCATGATAATGAGGAAGTGCGCGAAATAGTAAGCCGTGGCGATCTGCCCGATCCGCACATAGGGCTCTTCTGCGGGCATTGCGCCGACATATCCCAGCAGGAACATGTTCACGAACAGCACCCAGTAGAACTTCTTGTAGAGCGGGCGGTAGGTTGCCGACTTCACGCGGCTGGTATCCAGCCATGGCAGGAAGAACAGCAGCAGGATCGACGCGAACATCGCGATCACGCCCCAGAGCTTCGCCGGGATCCACAGGAAGTCGATCGTGAAGGCCCGGAGGATGGCGTAGAAGGGCAGCAGATACCATTCCGGAACGATGTGCGCCGGGGTGGAGAGCGGGTTGGCCGGAATGTAATTGTCCGGATGGCCGAGCGCGTTGGGCATGAAGAAGACGAACGCGCTGAACAGCATCAGGTAGATGGTCAGCGAGAAGAAGTCCTTCGCGGTGAAATACGGGTGGAAGGGCAGCGTATCCTGCGGGCCCTGGACATCGACACCCGTCGGGTTGGTGGAGCCCGGAATATGCAGGGCCCAGATCTTCAGGATGACCACGCCGAGGATCACGAACGGCAAGACATAGTGCAGCGAGAAGAAGCGGGTGATGGTGGCGTTATCGGGTGCAAAGCCACCGACGAGCCAGATGCGGATGGATTCACCCACCAGCGGGATGGCGCTGAACAGCGAGGTGATGACCTGCGCACCCCAGAAGCTCATCTGGCCCCAGGGAAGAACATAACCCATGAACGCGGTTGCCATCATGAGCAGAAGGATGAGGACGCCGAGCATCCAGACCATTTCGCGCGGCGCCTTGTAGCTGCCGTAATACAGGCCACGGAAAATGTGGATGTAGATGACGATGAAGAAGAAGCTGGCACCGTTCATGTGCATGTAGCGGATGAGCCAGCCGGAATTCACGTTCCGCATGATATGCTCGACGCTGTCGAACGCGGTGGTGATATGGGCCGAATAGTGCATCGCAAGCACGATGCCGGTGATGATCTGGATCATCAGCGCGATGCCGGCGAGCACCCCGAAATTGTAGAGATAGTTGATGTTGCGCGGAACCGGGTAGCCAGCGCCCACACTGTTGTAGACCAGCCGTGGCAGCGGCAGCCGGCTATCGACCCACTGCATGAGCGGGGACTTGGGTTGATATTGGTTTGCCCAGGGAAAGCTCATGGGATCATCCAATCTCGATCAGAGTGGGGGTCTTGAAGGCGTAGGCGGGCACGAAGAGATTCGTTGGTGCCGGGCCGCGGCGAATACGGGCGGCGGTATCGTAGTGGGAGCCGTGGCACGGGCAGAAATAGCCGCCGTAGTCGCCCTTGTTCTCGCCCTCGGAAGCGCCTAGCGGCACGCAGCCCAGATGGGTGCATATGCCAAGGGTGATCAGCCAGTTCCGGTTGCCGTCTTTGGTGCGATCGGCCAGCGTCTGCGGGTCGCGCAGCTCTGCCAGCGGAACCTTGTTGGCTTCATCCTGCTCGACAGGGGTAAGATTGCGGACGAAAACCGGCTTTGACTGCCAGATTGTCTTGATGGCCTGGCCTGGCAGGATCGACGAAAGATCGATTTCGATTGTGGCCAGTGCGCGGACATCGGCCGACGGGTTCATCTGGTTGACGAATGGCCACACGACGGCGGCAGCACCAACGGCGGCAAACGCGCCTGTCGCGACGTAGATGAAATCACGGCGGCGTACACCGTCGGCTCCGTCTGTCATGGTTTCGGGCGTTGTGGCCATTGGATGTCCCTGTGATGAAACCGTTGAGGAAATTTGGCGGCCATTAGCGCCCGCACGGCGCACTCCGCAATGGGCAAAGTTGGCGCACCCGCTGTTGTGGTTCCCCCGTTGCCGGTTGTGAGCCAACCCCATGCTGCTAAGTGCAAGGGATGCACACACATCCGCTGGATACGCCGCCGCCTGCCCCGCCCTCAGGCGAGACCTTCCGCCGCGTGCTTGTATTTTGCGGTTCGCGCGTGGGGGCCGACCCCCGCCATGCCGCCCTGGCGGCCGACGTGGGGCGTTTGTTCGCAAGCCGTGGAATCGGGCTCGTGTATGGCGGCGGCGCGCTGGGGCTGATGGGCGAGGCCGGGCGCGCGGCGCTGGCGGGCGGCGGAACGGCCGAGGGGGTGATCCCCCGGTTCCTGAAGGACTGGGAAGTGGCCGAACCCCTGTGCGAGGACATGACCGTGGTGGACAGCCTGCACACGCGAAAGGCGGTGATGTTCGAGCGAGCCGATGCGGTGCTGGCGCTGCCAGGGGGGCTGGGAACACTGGACGAGCTGATCGAGGTGATGAGCTGGCGCAACCTGCGGCTGCATGCAAAGCCGATCTGGCTGATGGGGGACGGCGCTTTCTGGGCGCCGTTCACCGCGCTGCTGGAGCATGTGGTGGCCTCAGGTTTTTCGGGCGCGGACATCCTTTCGCATGTCGAAGTGCTTCCCGGTGTTCCCGCGCTTGCCGCAAGGCTGACGCACGCTTGAAACCTGTCCGCTTGCCGCAAGGCTGGTGCGCCCTTAAGGACTGCCGCAACGATCGAACACACACAACCGAGGTGGCATGAGCAAGATAAAGGTGAAGGGCCCAGTCGTCGAGCTGGACGGCGATGAAATGACCAGGATCATCTGGCAGTGGATTCGTGAACAGCTGATCCTGCCCTTTCTGGACGTGGACCTGCGCTATTATGATCTGGGGATCGAGGAGCGCGACCGCACCGACGACCGGGTGACCGTGGACGCGGCAAACGCGATTCGCGAGCACGGCGTCGGCGTGAAGTGCGCGACCATCACGCCAGACGAGGACCGGGTGAAGGAGTTCGGCCTGAAGCGGATGTGGAAGAGCCCGAACGGCACCATCCGCAATATCCTTGGCGGCGTGGTGTTCCGCGAGCCGATCGTGATTTCCAACGTCCCGCGCCTTGTGCCGGGCTGGACCGACCCGATCGTCATTGGCCGCCACGCGTTTGGCGACCAGTATCGCGCAACGGACTTCCGCGTTCCGGGCGCCGGCAGGCTGACCATGAAATGGGTGAGCGAGGACGGGAAGCAGGAAATCGAGCATGAGGTGTTCGATTATCCATCGTCCGGCGTTGCCATGGGGATGTACAATCTGGATGATTCCATCCGGGACTTTGCCCGTTCGTGCCTGAACTATGGCATCCTGCGGGAATGGCCGGTGTATCTGTCGACCAAGAATACGATCTTGAAGGCCTATGACGGGCGTTTCAAGGACATCTTCCAGGATGTGTATGAGCGCGAGTTCAAGACGCAGTACCAGAAGCTGGGCATCGTCTATGAGCACCGGCTGATCGACGATCTGGTCGCGTCCGCGCTGAAGTGGAGCGGCAAGTTCATCTGGGCCTGCAAGAATTATGACGGCGACGTGCAATCCGACATGGTGGCCCAGGGCTTCGGTTCGCTGGGGCTGATGACATCGGTGCTGATGACGCCCGACGGCAAGACGGTCGAAGCCGAAGCCGCCCACGGCACGGTGACGCGCCATTACCGCCAGCACCAGCAGGGCAAGCAGACCAGCACCAACCCGATCGCAAGCATCTTTGCCTGGACGGGCGGGCTGAAGCATCGCGGCAAGCTGGATGACCAGCCCGAAGTGACGCAGTTCGCCGAAACGCTGGAGCGGATCTGCGTGGAGACGGTCGAGCAGGGAAAGATGACGAAGGACCTCGCGCTGCTGATCGGGCCTGACCAGGCCTGGATGACGACCGAGATGTTCTTCCAGGCAATCGTCGACAACCTCGAAAAGGAAATGGGCCGGTAGGCCCGGCCGGGCTGCGAACGGCCCACTAGTGCCGCGCCGGGCCGCGAAAGGCCCGGTTGCGCTTTCCGATATGCTCCCCCATGCTGCAACCGTTGCGGCCGGGGAGGGCGGATTGGCAGACGAACCTGAGCCCCGGCTGACCGGCCGTGCCGCAGCGCCCGACGCGCCGCCGGGCCTGCGTGGTCTTTCGGCGGCACCCGACGCGCCGCCGGTGCGGGGTTTCCTCGCCACGATCGAGCGGATCGGCAACAAATTGCCCGATCCTGTGATGCTGTTCGTTTGGCTGATCGCGCTGCTGATGGCGCTTTCGGCGCTGGGTGCCGCCTCGGGCTGGACCGCATCTTTGCCTTTCACCGGCGATACGCCGCCACCGTTCGCGACACTGGGCGACGGGGTTATCACCTATCAAGCAGAAAGCCTGTTTTCCGAAGCCAATCTGCGGCGCCTTTTTTCCGAAATGCCCCGGACGCTGACCAACTTTGCGCCGCTGGGGTTCGTGCTGCTGGTGATGCTGGGCGCAGCGGTCGCGGAACGGTCGGGCCTGTTCAGTGCGCTGATCCGGGCTTCGCTGAAAGATGTGCCGCGCCTGTGGCTGACGCCGGTTGTGGCGATCATCGGGATGGTGGCGCACCACGCATCGGATGCGGCATTCGTGGTGTATATCCCGCTGGCGGGGCTATTGTACGCGACAGTCGGGCGGCATCCGATCGTGGGGATTGCGGCGGCCTTTGCGGCGACGTCGGGCGGGTTTGCCGGCAATGTCGTGCCCGGGCAGCTCGATGTGCTGCTGTTCAGTTTCACGCAGGAAGCCGCGCGGATCATCGATCCGACCTGGACCATGAATCCGCTGGGCATCTGGTGGTTCAGCCTTGCGGTGGTGGTGCTCTTCGTGCCCATCATCTGGTATCTGACCGACCGGGTGGTGGAGCCCCGGCTGGGCCTCTGGACCGGCAGTGATGACGAGGCCCTTCGCGAAGAGCTGGAGCGATCGGCCGTAACGCTGAAGGAACGGCTGGGGCTGCGCCGGGCCGGGTGGACAGCACTGGTGGTGCTGGGGATCGCGGCCCTGCTTTCGCTGTGGCCGGGTTTTGCCCCGCTGGTGAACCAACAGGCCGAAGGGGTTGAGCGGTTGCAGCCGTTTTTTGCCAGCCTCATCGCCTTTGTGGCGATCCTGTTCGCGACGACCGGCATTGCATACGGCACGGGCACCGGCACCGTGCGCAGCGACCGGGATGTGGTGGTGATGATGACGGAGGGCATGCGAACGATGGCGCCCTATATCGTGTTCGCCTTTTTCGCGGCCCATTTCGTGGCGATGTTCAACTGGTCCAGGCTGGGGCCGATTGCCGCCATCAGCGGCGCGGAAATTCTGAAGGCGATGGCGCTGCCAGCCCCGCTGCTGCTGGTGGGGGTGCTGCTGTTTTCATCGTTCCTGGATTTGTTCATCGGCTCGGCGACTGCCAAATGGAGCGCGCTTGCTCCCGTTGTGGTCCCGATGTTCATGCTGGTGGGCATTTCGCCCGAGATGACGACGGCGGCTTACCGGATGGGCGACAGCTTCACCAACATCATGACCCCGCTGATGGCCTATTTCCCGCTGATCCTGACCTATTGCCAGCGCTGGGACAAGCGGATGGGCGTGGGATCGTTGCTTGCGCTCATGCTGCCCTATGCGCTGTGCTTCATGGTTGTCGGCATTGCGATGACCGCGGCCTGGGTGCATTTCGAATGGCCGCTGGGGCCGGGCGCAACCGTGCGCTGGGCGCCGGCGGGGTAATCCACCGCCCTGAACCGACTGAACCGGGGCGCATCCGGATTGCATCGGAACCGCTGCTCCATCCAGCGGGTTAACGGCGTGGGTTTTTGGATGCAGGCGATTTCACCGGCCCGAAACAGGCTCCGGCACCGCGCTATTGCTCGATTTCGTCGCCTTCGCGGTGGCGGATGAAGGGCAGGCCGAATAGCAGGCCGGCGACGAAGCCGCCGATGTGCGCCCAGATTGCGATGCCACCGCCGCCCGGCGTGTTGAACGCAACTGCCGTCAGAAGTTGCAGGCCAATCCACAGCGCGCCGTAGCGCAAGGCCAGCACGGTTTCCCCCGAAATACGGACCCCGAACAGCGAGGCCGGCGCTTCGCCTGCCTTGGCGAACAACAGCGCATAGGTGGCGAACACGGCCGATATCGCACCCGAGGCGCCGACGATGGGGATGATGGAACCAGGCGTCATGAAAACCTGGAGCAGGCCACCGGCGATACCGCCAACAAGGAACAGCAGCACCATCCGGGCCGGGCCGAGGAGCCATTCCACCTGCCGGCCGATCCAGGCGAGGAACACCATGTTCATGGCAAGGTGGAGCAGGCCACCATGGAGGAAGATATGGGTGACGAGCGTGAGCGGCGCGGGAACAGTGCCCTGCAGCCCGATGACGTCACCGGTAAGGCGCGCCGGAACGAGGCCGGCCGCCAGCATGAGGCCCTGATAGACATCCGGCCCCAGCATGATGGCCACGAGTTGCAGCACCACGCAGGCAATCAGGATTACCCGCGTGGCATGGGCGGTGGGCGGCTTGAACGGCTTCATGGCCGGCCCCCTTCCCGGTTCTGGTGGCGTTTGCGCTTCCGGCAGCGGTCCTGCTCGCAGTCCGGGCGGGTTTTCCGCCTGTGGTGCTGCCGGATTGTCCATGCCTGTCGGCAGACGGTCTATTTGAACTCGACGCTCTTGATCTGGTAACTGCGATCGCCCGACGGGGTCACGACTTCCACTTCCTCGCCGATGCTGCGACCGATCAGGGCACGGCCGAGCGGCGAATTGAAGCTGATCCGGCCGTTGCGGGCATCGGCCTCCACCTCGCCCACGACCTGGTAGGTGATCGGCTTTTCATCTTCGTCGAGCAGGAGAACGGTTGCGCCAAACAGGACCTTGTCGCCCGACAGCGTGGTCGGATCGATGACAAAGGCGCGTGCGAGCTTGTCCTCATAATCCACGATATGGGCTTCGATATGGCCCTGCCGCTCTTTGGCGGCATGATATTCCGCGTTTTCGGAGAGATCCCCGTGCGCGCGCGCTTCCTCGATCGCCTCGACATTTTCGGGGCGATCAATTTCCTTGAGCTGCTTCAGTTGCTTCACGAGAAACTGATGCCCTTCGGCAAGCATCGGTACCTTTTCGATCGTGGCCATTGTTTGTGCAATCACTCTGCTATCAGGGTCTGACAGGCGGGCTGGCCGGCACTTTCATGTCGTTGCGTGCCAACCGTACCGGTCGGAAGGAAAAATGGGACAAGCCGGTTTCGGACTCCAAGTGTAAGCAGCGCTGCGGGGTTCTGCAAGTGTGCTGCATTGCACCGTCGCTACCAATGGCTGCGTTACAGCCTGGCTTCCGTTTGGCTGCGTTGCAGCCTGGCCCACCATGGCTGTGATCAACCCAGCCCGGCAACAAGAAGCGCAAACGGCGCACCGGCCAGCACCAGCGCTGCAAATTTGGCCTCCAGCACCACCGCACGCCAGTTCTGCCTGTCTCCCGCGCGGTCCAGAACGATCGATATGACCCTGCCGATTGCCTTGAAGGCCCAGCCAAGACCCAGCACCAGATAGGCCAGCGGCGCCCCGCTGATGAGCGGCACCAGCCCCAGCGCGATCCACAGCCCGCCGAAAGTGGCGCGGAATTCCGACCGCCCTGCCCCGCCGACCGGCCTGAGCCCGACGATGCGGGCAGCCGTGTGCGGGAACAGCAGGCCCATGAGGCCCATCCCGACAGTGCCGACCGCGCCGACGATGTTCGCGATATCGGGCAGCTCCATCAGGCGCCGGTTGCTGCGTGATAATTCTGGATCGGCTTGACCGTCAGCGGCCGTTCGCGGACGGCAGCGATGGCTTTCACCGTCGCGTCGCTGGCAGCCGCAGTCGTGAAGATCGGGATCTTGCGCGCCCAGGCCGCCATGCGAATCGATTCGGAATCCTTGAGCGATTGCACACCTTCGGTGGTGTTGAAGATCATTGCGATGCCGCCATCGGTGATGGCGTCCACGATATGCGGCTGGCCTTCGAGCACCTTGTTGATGATGGAGACGGGCACCCCTTCCCCTTCGAGCCACGCCGCCGTGCCGCGCGTGGCCACAATGGTGAAGCCCATGTTCGCAAGACCCTTGGCGGCATCCAGCACCTGGGGCTTGTCGGTATCCTTCACCGAAATGAAGACCTTGCCCGATTGCGGCAGGACGACGCCGCCGCCGAGCTGGCTTTTGTAAAAGGCCATCGCGAAATCATCGTCGATGCCCATGACTTCGCCAGTTGATTTCATTTCGGGCGACAGGACAGGATCGGTTCCGGGGAAACGGGCGAAGGGAAACACCGCTTCCTTCACGGAGACATGGCCGTGGCCACGGGGCGCGAGATCGAAACTGGCGAGCTTTTCGCCGGCCATCACCCGGGCTGCGATCTTGGCGTAGGCGCGGCCCTGCGCCTTGGCGACGAAGGGCACGGTCCGGCTGGCGCGCGGGTTCACCTCGATGAGGTAGAGCTCGAAATTGCTGTCGGACAGGGGCTCGGGCCGTTCGGCCTGCACCGCGAACTGGATGTTCATGAGGCCGCGCACATCGAGTGCGCGGGCAAGGATTTCGGCCTGGCGATGGATTTCGGCGATGATGCCGGGCGTGAGGCTATGTGGCGGCAGCGAGCAGGCGCTGTCTCCGGAATGGACGCCGGCTTCCTCGATATGTTGCATCACGCCCGCGATGTGCACGGTTTCCCCATCGGCCAGCGCATCGACATCGACTTCGATGGCATCGCGCAGGTAGCGATCGATGAGGACAGGGCTGTCGCCCGACACGCGGACTGCGGTTTCGATGTAGGTTTCGAGGTTGGCGGTGGTCTCCACGATCTCCATGCCGCGGCCGCCCAGCACATAGGACGGGCGCATGAGCACGGGGTAGCCGATGCGTTCGGCAACCGCGATGGCTTCTTCGCGGCTGCGCGCCATGCCGCCGGCGGGCTGCTTCAGGCCGAGGCGCTCGACCAGCGCGGAAAAGCGTTCCCGGTCTTCGGCGAGGTCGATGGCATCCGGGCTGGTGCCAAGGATGGGGATGCCGGCGGCTTCCAGCGCGCGGGCGAGTTTCAGCGGGGTCTGCCCGCCGAACTGCACGATGACGCCTTCGAGCGTTCCGGCCTGCATTTCGACATGCAGCAGTTCGAGCACGTCTTCGGCGGTCAATGGCTCGAAATAGAGGCGGTCGGAGGTGTCGTAGTCTGTGCTGACCGTTTCCGGGTTGCAATTGACCATGATGGTTTCATAGCCGGCGCCGCCCCGGCTTTCGGGGCCGAGCGCGAAGGCGGCGTGGCAGCAGCAATAGTCGAACTCGATGCCCTGGCCGATACGGTTGGGGCCACCGCCCAGAATGACGATTTTCCTCGCCGTCGTCGGCTCGGATTCGCATTCGGTGCCGCCGTAGGTTGAATACATGTAGGGCGTCAGGCTTTCAAACTCGGCAGCGCAGGTATCGATGCGCTTGAACACCGGGCGGACGCCTGCCGCGTGCCGCGCGGCGCGAACCTGTGTTTCGCTCGTGCCTGCAAGTTTCGCCAGCCGGGCGTCGGAAAAACCCATGACCTTGAGCGGACGGAGATCCGCCGGCAGGCCATGGTCCCGGACGTGGGCTTCGGCCGCGATGATTTCGGCGAGACGGTCCACGAACCAGGGGTCGTAGAACGAGACGCGCGACACTTCGCCGGGCACGATGCCAACACGCAGCGCATGGGCCGCGATCAGCAGCCGGTCTGGCTGGCGGCGGGCCAGCGCGGCCAGAATTTCACCCTTGGAGGCGTGGACCAGGTCTTCGGGTTCGTCGAGGCCGGTGAGGCCGGTTTCCAGACCGCGCAGGGCTTTTTGCAGCGATTCGGAGAAGTTGCGGCCGATCGCCATGACTTCGCCGACCGACTTCATCGCGGTTCCGAGCGTGCTGTCGGAGCCCTTGAATTTTTCGAACGCAAAGCGCGGAATCTTGACGACGACATAGTCAATCGTGGGTTCGAAGCTGGCGGGCGTTACCCGGGTGATGTCGTTGGGCAGCTCATCCAGCGTGTAGCCGACGGCGAGCAGCGCTGCGACCTTGGCAATGGGAAACCCCGTGGCCTTCGACGCCAGCGCCGAAGAGCGGCTGACGCGGGGGTTCATCTCGATGACGAGAAGCCGGCCGTCAACTGGATTGACTGCGAACTGGACGTTCGAGCCGCCGGTTTCCACCCCGATCTCGCGCAGTACCGCGATCGAGGCGTTGCGCATGATCTGATATTCCTTGTCGGTCAGCGTGAGCGCCGGCGCGACAGTGACGGAATCCCCGGTGTGGGTTCCCATCGGGTCGATATTCTCGATCGAGCAGATGATGATGCAGTTGTCCGCCTTGTCGCGGACGACCTCCATCTCATACTCCTTCCAGCCGAGCACGGATTCCTCGACCAGCACTTCGGTGGTGGGGCTGGCATCGAGCCCGCCGAGCACGATCCTGGTGAACTCCTCGCGGTTGTAGGCGATGCCGCCGCCGGTGCCGCCAAGCGTGAACGACGGGCGGATGATGGTGGGAAGCCCCACGATATCGAGCGCCTTCAACGCTTCCTCAAGGCTTCGGGCGAGGACGGAGCGGGGGGATTCAAGGCCGATTGCATCCATCGCGTCGCGGAACTTCAGCCGGTCTTCCGCCTTCTCGATGGCCTTTGCATCTGCCCCGATGAGCTGGACGCCGAACTTTTCCAGCGTGCCGTTCTTGGCGAGCGCAAGCGCGGTGTTGAGCGCGGTCTGCCCGCCCATGGTGGGAAGCACGGCGTCGGGCCGCTCCTTCTCGATGATCTTCGCCACGATCTCGGGCGTGATCGGCTCGATGTAGGTGGCGTCGGCCAGCTCCGGATCGGTCATGATGGTGGCCGGGTTGGAGTTGACGAGGATGACCCGGTAGCCTTCGCTGCGCAGCGCCTTCACGGCCTGGGTGCCGCTGTAATCGAACTCGCAGGCCTGGCCGATGATGATCGGGCCGGCGCCGATGACGAGGATGGACTGGATATCGGTGCGCCTGGGCATCAGCTTTCGGTTCCATCATTTGCAGCGCAGCCCCAGCCATCATATTCGACGCTGTAGGCCTGCTCGATTTCCAGCGCGCGCTTCGTCAGCGCCGCCATGGCTTCGGGTTCGGTGGTGCCGGTGATGCTGAAATCCGCCGCCCATTCGCCATCTTCATATTCACCGAATTCCAGGAATTCGAGGCCGAGCTCGTCTGCCGCTTCGGCGAGCGCCTCGATCCTGTCCTGCGGGCCCTTGAAGTGGAGATCGATGGGGCGGACAAGCGTGGCGACGTCGCCATTGTCGGCCAGCGCCTGGAGGATTTCGGCATCGGCGGCGATTTCGGCTGCGAGCTGTACGGGATCGATTTCGGGAACATCGCGCATCACTTCAGCCCCTCCACAAAGCGTTTGAACAGATAGTAGCTGTCTTGCGGTCCGGGGCTCGCCTCGGGGTGGTGCTGGACCGAAAAGACGGGCCGGTCGGTCAGCTCGAGCCCGCACAATGTCTGGTCGAACAGGCTGATATGGGTGGGGCGCGCATTGTCCGGCAGGCTTTCGGCCAGCACGGTGAAGCCGTGGTTCATGCTGGTGATTTCCACCTTGCCGTCCGAAAGCTGCTGGACGGGGTGGTTCGCGCCGCGATGGCCCTGGTGCATCTTTTCGGTTTTCGCACCGATCGCGAGGCCGAGGAGCTGGTGGCCAAGGCAGATGCCGAACAGCGGCTTCCCGGTGGCCAGCCACTGCTGGATGGTAGGCACGGCGTGGATGCCGGTTGCGGCCGGGTCTCCGGGGCCATTGCTCAAGAACAGGCCATCGGGGTTCAAGGCCATGATCTCCTCGAAGCTGGCGGTGGCGGGAACGACTGTAACTCGCGCGCCGGCGTCGACCAGCTGCCGCAGGATGGCGCGCTTGATGCCATAATCGATGGCGACGACATGGGGGGCATCCGCTGGAAGATGCCCGGGCCGATAGCCTTCCCCCAGCTTCCAGGGGCCTTCATCCCACCGCCAGCTCTGGGTGCAGGATACGTCTTTGGCGAGATCGAGGCCTTCGAGGCCCGACCACGCCTGCGCAGTCGCCACCAACGCATCGATGTTGAACCGGCCATCCTTTGCGTGGGCAATGACGGCGTTGGGCGCGCCGAGTTTGCGGATGCGCCGGGTGATGGCGCGGGTATCGACGCCGGAAACGCCGATCCGCCCCCATTGGGCAAGCCACTGGTCGAACGGCACCTCGCTTCGGAAGCTGGACGGCGCGGTGACGGCCTCGGCCATCACGCAGCCCAGCGCATGCGGGTTGGGGCCTTCGATATCTTCGGCGTTGGCACCGACAATGCCGACATGGGGGAAGGTGAAGGTGATGATCTGGCCGGCGTAGCTCGGGTCAGTCATGACCTCCTGATAACCGGTCATCGCGGTGTTGAAGCAGAGCTCGCCGACGGCTTCGCCCTCGGCACCGAGGCCCCGGCCCCAGAACAGCGTGCCGTCGGCCAGCGCAACGACGCCGGTTGCGCCGGTTGCGCCGGTGTTGCTGGCCGAGCCGACTCCGGTCGCGCCGGATGGTGGGCGCAAGCGTGGGTCTTCGGCCATCGGCAGATCCTTGGGGAAGCGGGTTTTTAGCTAAGGCGCCGCGTTAGGGTTCACGCGGCCATTGGTCAATGCTTGCTGCTGCGCTTATGTGGGGAAGACAGGAGATTTTCATGATCAGAGACGAAATCAAGGCAGCGCAGATCGGAGCGATGAAGGCGAGGGACAGCGCGCGGCTGGGCGCGGTGCGGCTGATCATGGCGGCTTTGAAGAACCGGGACATCGAGGCCCGGACCGGCGGCGGGCCAGCCGACCCCGGGTCTTCGCCCGGGGCAGGCGACGATGTGCTGGTGATGGACGTGCTTTCGAAGATGGGGAAGCAGCGCCGCGAATCGATCGAGATGTTCGAAAAGGGCGGCCGGGCCGAGCTTGCGGCCGCCGAAGCCGCCGAGCTTGCGGTGATCGAGAGCTTTCTGCCCAGGCAGATTTCGGACGCGGAGGCCAACGCCGCGATTGCGGCGCTGGTGGCACAAGCCGGCGCGACGAGCGTGAAGGACATGGGCGCGGTGATGGCGCTGGTGAAGGTGCAGCTGGCCGGCCAGTATGACATGGGGAAGGCCAGCGGGCTGGTGAAGGCGGCCTTGTCCTGAGATGAGCCTTCCAGCCGATTTCCTGGATGATCTGCGCGCCCGGATCGGGCTGGCATCCGTTGTGGGGCGGCGGGTGAAGCTGGTGCGCGCGGGGCGCGAGATGAAGGGCTGTTGCCCGTTCCACGACGAGAAGACGCCGAGCTTCTATGTGAACGAGGACAAGGGCTTTTATCATTGTTTCGGCTGCGGGGCGCATGGCGATGCCATCGGGTTCGTGATGGCGCAGGACGGGCTGACCTTCATGGAGGCGGTGAAGAGCCTTGCGGCAGAAGCCGGGCTGACCGTGCCCGAACCGCAGCGGCAGGACCCCGAAACCGCGAAACGGGCGGCCCTGTCGGAGCTGCTGGCGGCTGCGGCCGACTGGTTCCGGGCGCAGCTTGCCGCTGTGGGCGGAGCGGATGCGCGGGATTATCTGGCCGGGCGGGCGGTTTCCCCCGAACAGGTCGCGATCTTCGGGATGGGGTTCGCGCCGGATTCGCGTGATGCGCTTTCAAGGGCCTTGAAGGCGAAGTTCGCCGATGTGGAGCTGCAGCAGCTGGTGGAAGCAGGGCTTGTGGGAGAGGGGCAGCCATCGGATGCCGGGGGTGCTGCGCGCCCATACGACCGGTTCCGCGGGCGGCTGATGTTCCCCATTCATGATTCGCGCGGGCGGGTCGTGGGGTTCGGCGGGCGGGCGCTTGGCGCCGCGAGTGCGCCCGCAGGCGCGCAACGTAAAGGCACCGCGAATGCGCCCGCAGGCGCGCAACGCAAAGGCGTCGAGCCCAAATATCTGAACTCGGCGGAAGGGCCGGTGTTTCACAAGGGACGGCTGCTGTTCAATCTGCACCGGGCTGCACCGGCGGCGCGCAAGGCCGGGCGGCTGCTGGTGGTGGAAGGCTATATGGACGTGGTGGGCCTTGCCGGCGCGGGGATAGCCGAGGCCGTCGCCCCGCTGGGCACCGCGCTGACCGAAGAGCAGATGCAGCTTGCCTGGAAGATCGTGGGCGAACCGGTTCTGGCGTTCGATGGCGACGCGGCCGGATCGCGCGCGGGACTGCGGGCTGCGACGCGGGCGCTGCCGCTGCTGGCGCCGGGGCGCAGCCTGTCCTTCATGACCCTCCCCAAGGGGCAGGATCCCGATGATCTGGCGCGCGCTGGTGGAAAGGCGGCGGTGGAGGCACTGCTGGCGACCGCCCGGCCGCTGGACCGGTTCCTGTTCGAGGCGGAAGCCGACGCTGCCGCGCTGGACACGCCCGAACGGCGCGCGGCCTTCAGGGCGCGGCTGAAAGCGCTGGCGGGCGAAATAGGCGACCCCGACATACGCCGGGATTATCTTTCGACCTGGATGGCGCGCGCCGATGCGCTGACACGCCCGCCGCCAAGGCCCGGCTTTCAACAGGGTGCGGGCGACAGGAATGGGGGCGGCTGGAGAAGCGGCGGCAAGCGTGGGGGCGGCCAATGGGCACCGCCGATCCCGCCGGCACGGGCGGAAACGCGGGCGGCCGCCCTTGGCGCAAACGACACCCCTGTCGGGATGCTGCTGAAGCTGTTGAGCCAGTGCCCCGAACAGGTGGGCGTGCATGTGGAAGCGCTGCTGGACCTGCCCATTGCATCCCCCACGCTGACGCTTGCGCGCGATCATCTGGTTGCGGGTAAACCGGCTGGTGGATTGCTGACGGGATACCGGCCGCTGAGCCTGGGGGACGCGGATTCGCACGCGTTTTCCGTGCGAATCGCGACCGCACTTGCGTCCATCGCCGAGTCGCACCACATAGCGCAGCAAGACAGGCAGTATGATGACCCGAACAGCGCCGAATCGTGGGATGAAGCTTTCGAGCGGAACCGCGTTGCGGCACTCGCGCATGCTGAGCGCATGAGGGCCACGGCTGCGCTTGGACGAGACAATGACCCGGTGTGACGGGGCGCTGACCTGATGGTTGGTCTGCCCATCGCGCCTGAACCAGTATAAGGACAGGCATGGCAAAGCCCCCGCTTGATGGCGACACGACCGAAAAGCCCGAGGGCGACGGTGCACCCCTGATTGATCTGAACGAGGCGACGCTGAAGCGCCTGATCGCCAAGGCGAAGAAGCGCGGCTGGCTGACCTACGATGAGCTGAACAAGGCGCTGCCGCAGGACCAGATGAGTTCCGAGCAGATCGAGGACGTGATGTCGGCGTTGAGCGACCTTGGCATCAACATCGTGGAGAATGAGGACACGGCCGAGGAAGCCGACCCCGAGGACGAAGATGCAGTGGAGGAAGTGGAGGTCGACCCGATCGGCCCGGCCCCCGTTGCTGCTGCGCCCAAGGAAAAGCTGGACCGCACCGACGACCC
>Ga0105045_10000753_pt1 | contig 24819 bp, 17 predicted proteins | sample MAT02_FD_78089 | JGI IMG/M metagenome (GOLD analysis project Ga0105045, IMG submission 78089) | Freshwater microbial communities from Lake Fryxell liftoff mats and glacier meltwater in Antarctica - MAT-02 (megahit assembly) | ecosystem: Environmental > Aquatic > Freshwater > Ice > Liftoff... | reverse complement strand
CGGCTGTGTAAGGCTGCCATCTTCATTTACTATACCCGCTTTTAACCAGCGACTAACGTACAGGCTTACCCATTTATCTTTACAATAAAATTGTAGGGCCTGCAGTAATTTGTCATGTGGTATAAAGAAAGATGGCACCTTTTATACCGACAACTTAGGAGATGCAAGGGTTACAGATATTTATACATTGAAAGGTGATGGCACCGAAATATGGGAACCAAGGTTTACCTATCATGGGTTTCAGTATGTTGAAGTAACAGGTTTTCCTGGCATACCGTCGCTGGATAATATTGAAGCAAAAGTAGTGCATGATAATTTGGACGTGATTGGCAATATAGAAACTTCGAACGATGTGCTGAATAAAATATACCGCAACATGTACTGGGGCATCCGCAGCAATTACCGTGGTATTCCAACCGATTATCCGCAACGGGATGAGCGGGTGGGGTGGCTCGGCGACAGGGCTGCTGTAGGCAAAGGTGGAAGTTTTATGTTCACTACCCATTTGTTGTATGCCAAATGGATGCAGGATATTGAAGATGCACAAAATAAAGCTGGTATCATCCCAGACGTGGCACCAGCCTACTGGAGAATGTACACTGGTAATACCACCTGGCCTTCTGCCTATGTGTATAATATGGATGTGCTTTACAAACAGTTTGGCGATGCAGCCCCCATTCAGCGGCATTATGCATCCATAAAAAAATGGTTACTCTTTTTAAAAAGCCACTACCTAAAAAACGTTATTATTATAGAAAATACCTATGGCGACTGGTATGTGCCGCCTGAAACATTGACCCTTATTTTCTCCAATGATCCCAACAAAAAAACTCCGGGAGACTATTTAAGTACCGCTTTCTATTATGATATGCTAAACATCATGGTAAGATTTGCTGAAATCAGCGGTAATAAAAAAGACATCAGCTATTTCAAAATGGAAGCACAAAAAATGAAACTGGCTTTCAATAAAAAAATTTTCGACAGCCTTGATAATTATTACGCCAATAATACCACCACAGCAAATGTACTGGCTTTGGCTTTTAACCTGGTGCCGAACAATTTACGCAAGGCGGTATTTGCGGATGTAGTAGACAAAACCATTAATGAAGGCAAAGGCCATATCACCACTGGCCTGATAGGCATCCAGCAATTGATGCGTACGCTCACCAGCAATGGCCGCCCTGATATTGCTTACCTGTTGGCAACCACCACCAGTTATCCCGGATGGGGTTATATGCTTACCCAGGGGCTACTACCATTTGGGAATTATGGAACGGTAACACCGCCGACCCCGCCATGAACTCTGCCAATCACGTGATGATGATCGGCGATTTACTTACCTGTTATTATGAAGACCTCGCCGGGATTAAAGCCACAGCGCCGCTTTTAAAACAATTGAAATGAAACCAATTATTGCCAGTGATCTTAAATTTGTACATGCCAGTTACCAATGTCCGCAAGGTTTAATAGTAAGCAACCGCAGCATGGATGAAAATGGTTTTAAATGGCAGATAGAAATTCCGGCTAACAGCAGAGCGGTGGTTTATATTCCGGCTATATCAGCAGCAAAAATTAAAGAAAGTGGTGCCCCGTTCAATTTATCAAAAGATATAAAAATGGTTGATAAAACAGCGGAGTATACACTGCTAAAAATTGGTTCGGGTAAATATGATTTAAGTGTGGAATAAAAATCGTTGTAATAATTTTTTGAAAAACTGCCGCCAAATAAAATATAACTTCTATCACAGTATTGATTAATGCTAAATAAAAAATGATGAAGAAGTTACTCTTATTCTGTATGCTGGGCCTAATGCTATTTAAAAGTACAGTCGCACAAATCAATATGCAAAAAGTTACGCCGGTTTACGGCACACTTATTTTTCCGCCGCAGCAAAAACATACACATCTTAGCAGCATTGTTGGTTTACCCAAAGGCGATTTTTTATGTGCCTGGTTTATTGGAAGCGGCGAACGCACTGCGGATGCTGTAAAAATGATAGGCGCCCGTTTACAAAAAGGAAGCAACAACCGGAGCAGTCCGTTTTTACTGGCAGATACTTAGAATAAACCCGATTGCAATCCAGTGATCTTTATCAATAAAAATGGCAAACTCTTTTAGTGTAGATTGCTGTGGAAGTCAATAAATGGGAGTATTCTATCCTGCGATTTAAAACTTCCACCGACTATTTAAAAACTGGCGTTTCGGTTTGGAACTGGAACGATAATATTTTTTAAGCCGGACAACAATTTTGCGACAAAAATGACCGCCAAATTTAAAGAGCTGCCTGATAATAAGGCTGGCTGGTCTGGCCATGCACCCAGTTACGATGATATGATTAGTAAAGATGGTAAAGATGTAACAAAACGTAGCGTTGATTGGATGACATGGATAAAATCATTGCTGCTGGATAGCGGTAAAATATTATTGCCACTTTATTCTGATGGTTATAATTTTTCTATGCTTGCTATTTTGTATGATGATGGCAGCCCTTGGCGTTCCAGCCTGCCCATTGTTGGTCGGGGCAATATGCAGCCTGCCCTTGCGCTCAAAAAAATGAAAACATTCCAGCATACATGCGTGACAATGGAGATGCTCCAGCAGGGGTGCTGATAAGCGAATCAACTAACGAAGGAAAAAGCTGGTCGGTCGCTGCCAAAACAACTATTCCTGATATGGATAGTGTGGAGTTGTTGGTGTTTCAGGATGGAAAATGGGCCTTTATAGGGATATTGAAGATGGATGGTACAGGCTGGGCTTTTATATTTCTGACGACGAAGGCTACACCTGGAAATGGAAATATTACCTCGAAAACGAACAACCCGGTAAAGCCAGCTTTTCTTATCCGTCTATGATACAAGGTAAAGATGGGTTGCTGCTTATCACCTATTCTTATCAATTGGATAAATCAGGAGAAACAATAAAGTATTATGGTGGTTGATCCCAAACAGCTATTCAAATGAAAATTTATAGGCCGGTCTATACACAAGTTGTAAATACGCCCAACCCATTTGCAAATTATTATTTCAGACATATTTGCATTTTCCATTATTTAAATTACATTTATATTAAGAAACTATTTAAACAGAAATAACTGCATTTGCCTTTATACATTTGCCAACACATGTCTGAGAATCTTCACAATATTGATGCGCTTTACTGGAACCGCCTTAAAAATGGCGATTCGCAGGCATTGGGTTTTCTGTACGAAAAGTATGTAGATAAACTGTTTATTGCTGCCATGCATATCACTGAAGACCGTGAACTGGCAAAGGATTGTGTGCAAGAGGTTTTTACAGAAATCTGGCATTACAGGCATACCATTTCTGACATACAATACTCTCAAAGTTATCTCACGCAAGTATTGAGAAGTATCCTTTTAAAAAAGCAAAAAAAAGAAAACCCTGCACATCATTTTGAATTACAGGAGTCATTTGTTTCATCCGACAAGACCATAGAAGATATCATTATTTCCAGGGACAACGAAAACGAAAAGAAGAAAAAACTTCAACTGGCAATGACAAAACTTAGCAGCCGCCAGCAAGAGATGCTGCATTTGCATTTTGATGAAGGTCTCAGCTATGAGCAAATTGCTGATAAACTCAATATCAATTACCAGTCTGTAAACAACCTTGCTTTCCGTTCTATTCTCCGCCTGCGTAAGCTCATGTGTTGTGTGTGGTTTTTGTAACAAGATCATAAAAATTATCGTTGAGGCGGCTCCATAATTAAGCGTTCTCTATTTAAATCGCCTGTAGTTTTTATCATTATTGGGGGTTGGTCCCCCCGGCCACTTCCTTAGAAAGAACTTTCCAAAATTTTTTCTTCAATAAAATGTAAATGGTGAGTATCAACACCAAAAACGTTTCTCTAATCAGGAAATGAAAAATGATTATTCCTATTTTGAAGGCTTTACGGAGGAACAGTTTGCTGAAAATGAATATTTCAGGCAATGGATATTGTTTGCGGAAATAGACAAAGAGGAATTTTGGAATAGTTACCTGCAGAAAAATCCGCACCAGCAGACAGCTATTTTTAACGCCAGGAAAAAAGTAGAGCTATCCCTTACCCAACAGGGAATACAACCCTTAACAGCCGAAGAAAGATCGGCCATCAGGCATAATATTTATAAGCAGATAAACCAGCCTGTTAAATCATTTAATTCGCTGCGGCAAAAAAGCCTGCCATTGCTAAAAGTAGCAGCCGTAGTATTCGGAATTATTCTAATGACTGCATATTTTTTTAATAAAAAGCCTTTAACAGAAACATCCTGGCTGGTGCAACAAAGTACAGGGATAAAAGAAACAAAAGAAATTTTACTGGCAGATAGTTCGGTAGTTATTCTCAACGCCAATTCTACCATTACATACAACAGTAACATCGGCAGCAATCAAACCCGTGACATTACACTAGCAGGAAATGCTTTTTTTAAAATAAGCAAAAAAGCAGATCGCCGCCCTTTTACGGTACACACCAACTCAATATCAATTGTTGTACTCGGCACCGAATTCAATGTGGATGCCCGCAGTAAAGCAACTGCAATTGTGTTGGTAACTGGTAAAGTAAAAGTTAGTACAGACGACAACAAATTAACAGCGCTCTACATGAGCCCCGGTGAAAAAGTACAACTCGATACTTTACACCATAAACTTATGAAATCAACAACTAACCCACTCCTATATTCGGCATGGACAGAAGGCAAATGGAATTTTTCATCAACATCACTTCTTGATATCACCAAACTGATTTATGAATATTATGGAGTTGAAACCATATTTCACAAGGAAAGATTAAAGCGGTTAAAAATAAGTGCTGTAATTCCAGTTACTGATTTGGCCTCTTTTATAAACATTCTTTCAAAAACACTCAATCTTAAAATAACAGAACAACAGAACCAGTTACACATTCAATTTTAACGATCTAAAAAATAAACAGGTATGAAAAAAAAGTATTTCTTTATTAAGTTCCTGCCCAACCTGCTGGTACCATTGTGTTTAATGGTGCTGCCAGCCAGCAATGTAATGGCGCAAAGCGTTGCATCTGCTGCTCCTGAAGAACAGCCTGCAATGACTAAAAGCTTTGCCGGCCCCGAGAAAAAAACTATTTCGCTGGAAAGTTTTATGCAGAAATTCAGGCGGGTCTACAACGTGTATTTCAGTTATGAAGCAGCAGCGTTAAAAGAGGTGAAAGTTGAAGACAATGATATAGAAAAAAACCATCCAAAAGACCCGGGCTTGTTGCTAAAAAAGGTGTTAACGCCTGTTGGATTAACCTACGAAAAAGTAAGCAACGTTTACATCATCAAACAGTCTGCGGCGGTAAATTCCATTTTGGTGGCGGTAAAAAATACCACACCCATAACTGAAGAAATTACAGGTACTGTAAAGGACGTAAATGGTCCGTTAGCAAATGTTACCGTTTCAGAAAAGGCTTCTGGCAATATTACCACCAGCAACAGTTACGGCTGGTTTAATTTACAGGTTTCATCAAAAACTGCCACGCTTATTTTTAGTATGGTTGGGTACAAAACCAAAGAAGTAAAACTGGCAGGCAACTCTGAAATAAATATTGTACTTGATACCAATATAGAGGATCTCTCCGATGTAATTGTAACAGCATTGGGTATTACAAGAAATAAAAAGACACTTGGCTATTCCGTTGGTGAAGTAAAAGCAGAGGACATTGTAAAAGCCAGTAATATCAATTTATTGAAATCGTTGGATGGTAAAGTGAGCGGTGTAAATTTCACCAATCTCAGCAGCGATCCTACTTCTTCAGTACTGGTCAACATCCGGGGTACTACAGCCTTGCCTACACTGGGAGACAGAAATGTTGCATTGAAAGGGCAACCCTTGTATGTGATTGATGGTATCCCAGTTGGTACCCAAACAGTTACCCAAAAAGACAATATTGATTTTGGGAATATACTTTCACAATTGAATCCGGAAGATATTGACAATGTAACCATTTTGAAAGGCGGCAGCGCAGGAGCTTTGTACGGCAAAGAAGGTGGTAACGGCGTAATAATGATTACAACCAAATCAGGAAAAGGCGGCAAAAAAGGATTAGGCGTTGCTTATACGGTTTCCAATGTTTGGGACAAGGGTTACCAGTTTGTTCCGGTTCAATTAGAATATGGCCCGGGGCCGAGAGCTGATACATGGGCATTGGATGGTACTGATACCTGGGGGCCGAAACTTGATGGTACCACTACCTCCGATTACTGGAATGTAAAAACCCAGCAATGGGATACAAAAGCAATGCGTTCAAGCGGTGAAAACCCGGTTGAATCGTACCTTGAAACAGGACGTACCACCACCAATAACCTGAGTGTACAGGGTAATTATGATAAGGGTTCTTTCCGGCTATCTCTATCTAACATGGACAACAAAGGTGTAATGCCGAATACCAAGGTAGCTCAAAAATCAATCTCCCTCAATTCTGAATACCGGCTCACCAGCAAAGTAAAAATTTCAATTAGCGCCAGTTATATTCACACCAATTCTCCTAACAAAGCAAGAATACAGGGAGGAGGCGACGATGCCGTTTTAAACACCTTGTTATATGCATGGCCAACAAGCTTGCAGCCACTTTCTGAAATGAAAACTTACTGGTTAAACGGATTTGAAGGCATCAGGCAAAACGGCGCTATCATGAACGATAACCGCCCTAATGCCACCGACCAGGCAGGTGTAAATCTCGGTAACCCTTACTGGTGGGCAAATGAAAATGTACATCGTTTTCAAAGAGATAATTTTTTTGGTAAAATTCAATTAGACTGGCAGCTTTCCAAAAACTTTTCATTTTTAGTAAGAACTGGTATGGCAAACGTAAAAGAATATTACGAACAAAGAATGTCCTGGGGCGATCCTGATAACCAGGGAAAATTTGCAAAAGGAAATAACAATACATCGTTGATCAACTCTGATGCGATATTAACTTACAACAACAATTTTGGTAAGTTCTCATTAGGGGTTTCAGCAGGTGCTAATTATGCTTATTCCAACAACAACAATCTTGAGATGACAGCAGGCCGGCTATCAGCCCCTGAGTTATTTACGTTAACCAATGCGGCGCCCGGACAATTATTTGTTTCTTCTTCAGACTGGGGTACTGGCCAGAGTTATAGCGTATATGGCACTGCAACAATTGGTTATAACAACCAGTTTTACCTGGATGTAACAGGACGGAACGACTGGAATGGTATATTACCAGAGGAAAAAATCAATTACTTCTATCCATCAGTATCATTAAGCTGGGTAGCCTCAGAAACATTTAAACTTCCTAAAACAATCAATTTATTAAAATTCCGTATTGCCAAGGCAGATGTTGGGAATGGGCTATTGCGCAGAAGAAGTATAGATACCTATAGTTTTGATGCCAGCGATTGGGGTGCCGCCAAAACGGTTAGCATCAATGCAAGTTTGGTAGATAAAGATATTAAACCACAGCACTCCATTACTACAGAAGGTGGTTTCGATCTTGGAATGTTTAATAACCATGCAAGACTTGGATTTACCTATTTTGTAAAAGATCAAAAAAATCAGATTGATAATATCCCCACTGTTCAGGGAACGGGCTACTCGGGCCTGTTAACCAACATTGGCGACGTACGCAATAAAGGATTTGAAATTGAACTGGGAGTTACACCCGTTAAATCAAAAAACTTTAGCTGGGATTTGTCAGCAAGTTTCACAAAGTACAAGGCTGTTATAACACGCCTCTCTGATAAGTTTGCTCCCAATGGTTATGTTTTTGCTGATTATGGAAGAGATGAAAAAGTGAAAATAGCTGTTGGTGAAGTGATTGGAAATATGTACGAAAAAAATCCTGTGCTTAGGGTTAAGACAGGTAAATATGCAGTGCAGCCATTACTGGATGGGTCTGGCGGGGAGTTTGAAAACTCAGGTGACGAAAGAGACCGTGCCCGGCTGGGAAATTTCAATCCTGATTTTATACTCGGTATTAATACCTCATTCAGGTATAAACAGTTTTCTTTAAACCTGGTGGGCAGTTTAAGGTATGGTGGTAAATATGTTTCAGTAAACCAGAAATATATGGAGTCAGATGGTATGACCCAAACCACGATAAGCTCGGGACCGGACAATCCCTGGTGGAGCGGAGGTAGAGATGCTTCACAGGGTGGGCATGCATGGCCGGCTCAGGGTGCAAGCGAATATGAAGCCATCAATAACAACAATGACGGGCAGGCATCTTATTCACTCAATGATGCCAGTTATGCCAAAGGTGTTTTTCTTAATCCCAACTACACCGGCGATCCTGCAAACGCTACAGACGCTGATTATATCGTAAATGGCGCTGATCCCAATAATACTTTTTACCAGATACCCACTAACAGTTACGGAGATGTGATCTGGAATTTTACCTCTACACGTACTTACGATGCCACCAACTTTAAAATGAGAGAAATTTCAATAGCCTACACCTTACCCAATAGCCTGGTAAGCAGGTATAAAATACAGAATGTTACTTTTTCTTTAATTGGCAGAAACCTGTTTCAATGGAACAAATCGGGCCGTCATGAAGATCCTGAATCTGCTTTCCAGGGTGTGGGTACAGACCAGGGGATTTTACGGGCCACCTTGCCAAGCATACGTTCTTATGGTTTTAAGCTTTCAGTTGCATTTTGATACGTTTCACTTTTAATAATAAAATATGAAATCATTAATAAAACAATTAGGTGTGCTGTTCTTCATCTCGTTCTTTGCAGCTTCCTGCGGTAAAGATGCATTAAGGAGTTATGATGCACAGCAGCAGTTAAATGCGGTGGAAGATGTGAATGATCCATTCCTCTTATCATCCATCATAAAACAAACTTCATTATTCTACTCCGTAAGAGGATATGATGACAGCAGGCTTCCAGGTGCGGTGCAATATATGGAGCGGAATTATCAGGGCGGTGACAATTATTACCAGGGATTTAGATACCCCACTGATGATTTGTATGCAGCCATGAATATTATGAAACTCATTGATGGTGCTATAGGCCTTGCGGAAAAAAGGAAATCAGTTACCCATAAGGGAATTTTTAAAGTATTCAGATCTCTATTATTCTCCTTTATGACCGATTATTATGGAGATATTTATTATAGCGAAGCCCTTAAAGGAAGGGCAGGAATATTGTATCCAAAGTATGATAAACAGGCAGATATTTATACAGGATTACTGGCAGAGTTGGAGGAAGCCAATACGCTTATCAAGCAGGGAACTGAATCTGTATCTCCCACCTACGACTTGATGTACGGTGGCGACAAAGAGAAATGGCAAAAATTTGCCAATTCTTTAAAGCTCCGTTTGCTAATGAGGGCATCAAAAAAGATAGCAAATGCAGGTACACAGATAAGTGCAATTGTGAATGACCCAACAGGTCATCCCATCTTTACAGATAACCATGACAATGCTGCTATTTCTTATGTGGGTAATACCAGGGAAAATTCCTGGGGCGGCGGGAGATTAAACTGGGATTATACTGAATTTGACAGAAGAAGGCCTGCAAAAACTCTGGCAGATAAATTGTACAATTTGAATGACCCCCGTCTTTCTGTATGGCTGTCTCCTGTTGAAAAGCCCTGGACAAGTACCCCTGCTCTTAATGGGATTAACTTTTCAACTACCGATGCCAATGGATACACCGATGAATCTACCTGGGAGTACCTTAACAAAAATAACCCTGATATTACCGCCCAATCTGCAAACATCCTGGATTCAAATAAATTATATGCCGGTTTTATTGCAGGAATGTACGGAGATTTTTTAAATGGAAATGGTCATTATGATGTAGCAAATGGTGGTATTTATGGCAATTTTAAAGTATCGAGATTTTCGCAGTTATTCAGGCAAAATACTCACGACCTGCTTAAGGCTACAATCATGAACAGCGATGAAATACAATTCATTCTTGCAGAGGCTGCTGTAAAAGGATATGTGAGCGGTAGTGCTGATGGATTTTACCGTAAAGGCATTTCTTTAAGCATGGATCGCTGGGGTGTAGCTGCCAATGACATTACTACTTACGAAGCACAGACCAGCATTACTTTGCCCGGAAACACTAACGGAAACCTGGCAAAAATAGCAGATCAGAAATGGCTGGCTTTGTTTACTGTAGCGGCAGAAACTTACCTGGATATTCGCAGAACACAATTGCCGAATATCTTTAACAATGGCTTATTAACTACATATCCATTTCCTTTACGTTTTATTTATCCGGGAGCGGAACTTGGGCAAAATGTAGATGCTTATAATGGAGGTGTAAGCACTTTATCACCTGCTGTAGATAACCAGTTTTCAAAGATGTGGTTATTGCAATAAAGTATATTCCTGGGAATAAATAAGTAGGATTAGGCATTTAGGTTGTAATGTCATTACTTTTTAGTTTAAGACTTCATTTTCTTTTTTTTCTTGATAAAAAAAGAAACAAAAAAAATCAAGGCTGCGAATAAAAAGGCTTCCGAGATCCACTTCGTTAGTCGGGACAGGTGAAAATTTCAACAGAATCCTAAAATCAGGGAACTCGCCGCAACTAGTAAGGTACTTTAAAGTTTTTGCCCGGCTCAAACAACCTTGATTTCTTAACGGAGTCTGTTGAAATTTTCTAGCACTTTTTATTCGAGGCCGCAGCAGTATTCATTTGCGAAGTATATGCTTAATCCCGTAAATAAAAAAAAACAAAGCTTGCCGGCTGACAACCCTTGCCCGGCTAGAATTGCTTTTTAATGGAGAGCTTAATTGCCTTGCAGCTATGCCAATCACAACATTTGTACTTAATAAAAACTTATAAAAGACATGAGCAAAAATTTTCTATCTGCTGGTCTATTATTTATTCTTACAACTACATTCCAATGTTTCGCCAATGCAGAACCCGACAAACCATTCAGACAACCGGTATCTACAAAATACAGTATTCCTGAATCGCTAAAGGGTGCCATTCTTAAAAAAGTAGTAATCGATTACAATGATAACGTGTACGTACTCACCAGCAAAGGCGTGTATAAAGTAAATGAAAAATCCCTGGTGAAAGATTTGCGTTACACACCGCTGGCGCAAAAAATTCCGACAGACATTACCGTGCAAGAAGGAAGTATCCATCTGTTTTATTTGTACGAAGACAAATGGCTCACCAATGGCTACGCTGGTGTTCCTTATAAGATTTTGCCAAAAGGAAAATACAACCAGTTTGCGGTGGCAGCAGATGGAAGCATATTGTTGGTTGGTGCAAATGCTATTTCTCTTTGTAACAATTATAAGCTAACAGACATTCCAAAACCTGCTGATAAACTATTAAGTGTGCAGGTGAACAATGGTATTTTTTACGCCATGAGTGCGGCGACTGTTTACCAGTTATCAGGCAATCATTTTAAACCGTTGCATAAGAGTAAAGGCCTGCACGCAATGGCTTTCAGGGGAGATGAAATTGTGCTCGGCACTGCACAGGGCTACTATGGTATCAATAAATTCACCGGCGATTCCAGCTTTGCTTTTCAAACAAAACTACCTGTTGAAAATGTGAGTTGCCTCAAGATAATTGACACTAAAGTATGGGCAGGTTCAGCCATGGGCGCCTTCATGAAAGAAAATAGTGGTAGTTACAGGTACTACGCCTCTAAAAGATGGTTGAATGAAGATGCGGTTACGGACATTGCCGCTGATAGGAAAGGCAATGCTTATGTTCTAACGCCGACAGGATTGAACAAGATTGAATTTGTCAACGAGACCTTGCTTGGCAAAGCAACTTATTTTCAGGACAATATCAGGCAACGCCATATCCGGTATGGCTTCATTTCTAATGTTACGTTGTTATCACCCGGCGATCTTAGTACTGCCCAAATGACGGATACAGATAATGATGGATTATGGTCGGCTTTTTACCTGGGCAGCCAGGCATTTCGCTATTCGGTAACAAAAGATAAAAATGCAAAGCGTTACGCATGGGAAGCCTTTGAAGCATTTGAAAGAATCATTTCTGTTAATCCGCTAAAAAATTTTCCGGCAAGAACTTTTGAACGCAGGGGTTATAAAAATTCTGATCCACAGGCATGGCATAATTCGCAGGACCCGGAGTGGGAATGGAAAGGCACTACCAGTAGTGATGAATTTGTTGGCTATATTTTTATAGCTGCTGTACTAAATGAAATGGTGGCTGAAACAGAAAGCGAACATAAACGAGTAGCAGATTTTATAGACAAAATTCTCACCCATATCATCGACAACAATTATTATTTTATTGATGCCGATGGCAAACCAACTTTATGGGGCAGGTGGAATCCGGAGTACATCAATTCATTTCCTGAATCGGTGGAAGACAGGAAACTGGGTAGTGCACACATACTCGCCGGTCTGCAATTGGGCTATGCCTTAACTGGAAAAGAAAGGTATAAAACAGAAGCCTACAAACTGATTAATGAATTTGGCTATGTTAAAAATATGCTGGTGAGTTACACCAAAATAAAAGAAACACCAGGCACCATTCGAATGGGTATCGACTTGGGTGTTGGCGGCTGGAACCACTCTGATGATGAGATGGCGTTTTTAACCTACTGGCCTTTGTACCGCTATGCCTTTACGTCTGAATTACAGGAACAGTACAAATGGGTTATTACAGACCACTGGCAGATTGAAAAGCCGGAAAGAAATGCCTTGTGGAACCTGATAACCTTTGCCACTACAGGCACTTATGATGAGCCTTCGGTATTCTGGCATTTACAAGAATTTCCCATAGATCTTGTGCGCTGGAATGTGAAAAATTCACACCGGAAAGATATTGTGATGCTGCCGCCAAACTTTAGGAAACAAACAACAGAAGTATTACTGCCGGCAGGTGAAATGCCTATGCATCGCCACAATTCCAACGCATTTGATTTGGATGATGGCGAAAATGGTTTAACAGAACTTGCCGGTGATGAGTACCTGTTGCCCTATTGGATGGCACGGTACCTAAAGGTGATTGAGTAGATGATAGTGATGGGTAAATGCCCGCCCCGCTGAACGCAGTTCTGAGGGGGTCAATGGTGAATGGTGAATTCACGCCCGGCAGCTTGCCCCGCCAGAATGAATTCTTTCGGGCTAACGTTTAGACTGGGTCAATGGCGAAGCAGGTAGTTTATTGAGGCATGCATAAATATTCAATAATCAATGCTCAGCAAACAATGCTAAATACAATACAGTGGCGTTTTATACCGAGAATTGAATATTGAAAAGTCATTATTGAAAATTTAACGCTTAAATAAAATGACGCCGATTGGTAAGTTGTAAGTCCAGCCCGGATGAAAATATTTAGAACGCTGGATAGGCTTGGTTACCTGCCAAATAAAATCAAAAAAAGATATGGTCTTAATAACATTTAAATCATAAGCCAATGCAATTAACACCTGAAAGTGTTTTATTCTCCGGCAAGAGAACAAGAATAGAAGCCCTGGACATATTCAGGGGACTCACCATGGCGGGAATGATCCTGGTAAATGATCCGGGTATTGCTTCAAATATATATGCCCCATTGGAGCATGCTGCATGGAACGGCATCACACCAACAGACTTTGTTTTTCCCTCTTTTATTTTTATCGTTGGTGTTTCCGTAGTACTCTCACTGAGTGGCCAGTTACAAAAAGGTATCGCAAAAAAAACTATCCTGATAAAAGTATGCCGACGGGCAATAATCCTGTATTTAATAGGTTTGTTTCTTAGTATCCTGCCCACATTCAATCTCAGCCTGCTGCGGTTTACCGGCGTGTTACATCGCATTTCAGTTGTATACATTTGCTGCTCGTTGTTATATCTTTTTACCAGCCGCACTTTTCAAATCAGGCTGGCAATATTTATTTTAATAGCTTATTTTTTATTGTTGTCATTCGTGCCTGTGCCGGGTTATGGATTCGCCATACTGGAGCCCGGCAAAAACCTGGCGGCCTGGGTTGACAGCTTCTTACTCCCCGGAAAAATGTACCATGGCACCTGGGATCCGGAAGGTGTGATGAGCAGTTTTCCAGCAGTTGTTACAGGCATCGGCGGTATGCTAACGGGGTATTTTTTATTGAGTAAAAAAACAGCAGAACGCAAGATTATCTGCTTGTTTTTTGCAGGCTTTATTTCATTTGCCATTGCCAACGGATGGCATTGGTTTTTCCCGATCAATAAAAATTTATGGACAAGCTCTTTTGTTTTATACATGGCGGGTTTAGATTGCATGATACTGGCAAGCCTGTATTTTGTAGTGGATATGCTGGGCTTTAAAAAATGGGCAACCTTTGCAAAAGTGTTTGGCTCCAATGCCATTGCTGCATATTTCATATCTGAATTTATTTATAATATTATTTATTTCAAAGCAGGTGGAGTGCATGGTACCAGCATGAATGATGTTATCATAAGGGCAGTAACACCATCCGTCCTGTCGCTTGAAATGATTTCCTTCATTTGGGCATTACTGTATGTTTTGTTGTGCTTTATACCGGTGTATGTGCTGTATCAAAAGAAAATATTTTTAAAGATATAGTTAGTCGTTTTGTGAATTTGTTTTTCTGATAAACAGAAAGGATGTCTTCGGCTTGTATTGCTCAATAGAATTAATTTTTACAAGAGTATCAATAAATTTTAATAGATGTAATCTACCGGGGTAAAAAATATAGGACTAGGTATTCTCAGTTCATAAGTTTTCGTGTTTTTATAAGGCTTTGTGAACTACCGGTGTTAGTTCCCTCCAGGAACCGAGGTTACCTTTCCCATTTTTTCGGGAGCTTTCTCTTTTTCTTTGGTCCCGATAAAATCGAACTAGCGTGAAATTAATCAAGCCTTGTAGAGGCGACACTTTGGTAGAACTATGAAGTTAAAGAGAAGTAGAGCCCCATCGGGCAATGTCATTAAGTTAAGGCGTTTCATTTGCCACGTCCTGAAGGGCGTGGATTAAATTGTAAGATAGACTTTGGCTTTAGCCAAAATACAGTTTGGCTAAAGCCAAAGTCGGAAAAATCACTTCTTTTCTACGCCCGGAAGGTCGTGGCAATTAAACGATAACAACTTAACTTAAAGGCATTACCCAAAGGGGCGACATTTTTGTAGAATAAGTCTGTAAATGAAAAAAAAGGTCGCTCCGCCTGCAGAAGACTTTTTTAAAATTTCTAAACTTATTGCTACTAAAGTTCCGCCCCGATGGGGCTGCAAACAATGGTTTTAATAGAAATTCTTTTTAACCTGATGACAATGGAATTGCTATAAGCATGGAGGCTGATGCTTGAAAAAAGGTATTAACAATATTCACAAATAAAATTCGATCAAAATACCTCAACTTAAAAAATAAATAAAACGAATGTATAAATCAATTCTCATGCAACGTAACCGGACACTTTTTGCTTGCCTGCTTTGCGCTGCAAATGCAATGGCACAACAAACTACTTTTAAAGACACCAGCTTTATGCAGGAATACCACCAGCCATATCCAATTGGCAATGATGAAAAAGAGAAAGAAGTAAGAAGCATTGCCGCAGACAAAGAAGGCAATATATGGATTGCTACCGCAGGCGGTATACTGGTAAAAAACAAGCACCAATCCTCCTGGTCTTCTCCGTTTGCTGCTGCAGATAAAGGCCCTGCATTTGCGGTGGTGGCAGACAATGACGGCACGGTCTGGATGGGAACATGGGATGGCGTCTATACTTTTAAAAACAAATCGCTGCAAATGCTAAAAGGCACCGATGGGCCAATCTCCGTGATGTGTGTGGCTAAAGAAGGTGTGTATGCCGCCGGGCCAAAAGGTATTTGGCTGTGCAATGCCGACGTTGTTAAAAAGAAAAATTATCCCATTGCAAGATCGCTTAGAAAAATAATTTCTGATAACGGGAATGGTGTTTGGGTAGCGTGTGATGTAGGTTTATATCATTGCACTGCTACAGGTACAAAACATTTTGTGGATACTTCTTTTTTGTTGAGTGCCTATATAAAAGGGCTGGCTATTAACCGTGATAATACACTGTGGGCCGGTGGGCTGGGTGGAGTTACCATTATTGACAAGGAAAAGAAAGCCTATGTGCTTACCCCAAAAGAGGGTTGTTCATCGATCTATATAAATTGTATTACCAAAGATGCATCTGGCACTATGTGGGTAGGCACTGACGTTGGAGTAGTTCGGTTTTTAACAGATGGTACGCATAGCCTTTTGTTCAGTAACCGCTGGCTGGTGGATGACCATGTAAAAGACATTGCTTTTGATGCTGATGGTACGGCCTGGATAGCAACACCCAATGGTGTAAGTGCTATCCGCAAAAGAAAAATGGATCTTGCTGCCAAGCAGGATTTCTTTTATGATGTGCTGATGAAACGACATATCCGTGCGCCATGGATTGCAGGCCAGGCTCACTTAAATATTCCTGGTGACGTCACTTCATGGCAGCCGGAAGATGATGACAACGACGGCGAATTTACCGGAAATTATCTTGCCATGGAATCCTTTCGGTATGCTACCACAAAGAGCCCTGATGCCAGGGAGAAGGCAAAAAAAGCATTTGGCTTTTTAAAAATGCAGGAAGAAATCACCGGCGGCGATGGATACTTTGCAAGGTCAATTGTACCCATTGACTGGATAGACAGGGTACATGATAATAACCTTACTTACACAGCAAAAGAACTTGCCGAAGAAATGGTGAAAGAACCCCGGTGTAAACCAGTGGAAGTAAGGTGGAGAAAATCGAAAGATGGTAAATGGTTGTGGAAAGGCGATGCCAGCAGCGACGAATGGTGTGGCCACATGTTCGGCTATTTCTTTTATTACGAACTGGCGGCTGATGCAGTCGAGAAAGTTTCAGTCCGCAACCATGTAGTTAAACTGGTAGATCATTTGATCGCCCACAATTTCAACATGATGGATATTGATGGTACGCATACAAGATGGTCTGTATGGTCACCGGACTTGCTAAACCACGATCCGGAATGGCTGCCGGATCAAAACCAGAACTCAATGGAATTGCTGGCTTTTTTAAAACTGGCGTATTACATGACAAATGACAAAAAATACCAGGACCATTACCTGCGGCTGATAAAAGAAGACCATTACCTTGATAATATGGCTAGAGTTCCCGGACAAAATCCAGCCTGGTTTATCTATTACGATGTAAGTCTGCAGATATATTTATACCCCATTTTTATGCAGTGCGAACAAGATCCCAAACTGCTGGCCTTTTACAAAAAACACCTTGAAGATTTCATGGAAAGACGCAGAGGTGATGAAAATCCACTGATCAATTTTTTATATTGTTATGCCGCCAAAAAACAGGTAGAGCTGCCTGCTTCTATCGGCTTTTTAAAAGATACACCGCTTGATCTTATTGACTGGAATATTGACCATACAAAACGAGCTGATGTATTGATAGTAAATAAACCAGTGTTTGATGATGTACAGATAAACGAGTTACCCGCCGCAAGCATCAGGCAGGTAGTAAGATGGGATAAGAACCCCTGGACAGCAGTTGGAGGAACCCCCAATATGGAACGGGAACCGGTGTTCTGGCTACTGCCTTACTGGATGGGTCGCTATTTAAAAATGATTCAATAATACTTTCTCTATTCTAACCTAAAATGAAAAAATTATGAAACCTTTTTCGCAAACCTCTGTAGCAGCTCTGTTGCTTGTTTGCTTATTTGCATGTAACCAGCAGTCACCCGAAGCTCCCCCTCCGCCAAGGCCGGAAAAAATAAACCCCAATCCATCATCTGCATTTTTATCGCCAGCAAAAAGCATGAGTACCATGAAACTGCCTCCCGGTTACCACCTTGAACTGGTAGCAAGCGAACCTGAAATACAGGAGCCTGTCGCAATTGTATGGGATGGAAATGGCAGATTATATGTGGCAGAAATGCGAAGTTATATGCAGGATATAAATGGCACCGGGGAGCATCTTCCTATTTGCCGCATTACAAGACTGGAAGATACAGACGGCGACGGAAAAATGGATAAACATACCATTTTCATTGACAGCCTGGTATTACCAAGAATGATGCTGGCACTGGATGACAGACTGGTAGTAAATGAAACCTATACGTACAACATGTACAGTTACCGTGATAAAAACGGTGACGGTAAAGCCGATGAAAAAGTATTGGTGTACCACAATGACAAACCCGATGATGCCAACCTGGAGCACCAGAAAAGCGGGTTGATTTGGAATGTAGACAACTGGATTTATGTTACAAGCAACCCTGTTCGTTACCGTTACAACAATGGAATGCTGCAAGTAGATACTATGAATAGTCCACCCGGCGGGCAATGGGGATTAACACATGACAGTTATGGCCGCTTATTCTTTTCTTCTGCCGGAGGCGAAACACCGGCACTTAATTTTCAGGAGAACCCGGTGTATGGAGAACTGGACCTGGATAACCAGCGGTATGGTGATTTTGATGAAGTTTGGCCCATCGTTGGCACACCCGATGTGCAGGGCGGACAGGAACGTTTAAGGGCCGACAGTACCCTAAATCATTTCACAGCTTCCTGTGGTCAGTCAGTGTACCGGGGCGATAGGTTACCTGCTACAATGCAAGAAGATCTCTTTATTTGCGAACCTGTTGGAAGGCTCATCCGTCGTGCCAAAATGATCGATAGTAATGGTATCGCTATTTTAAAAAATGCTTATGACAAGAGAGAGTTCATGGCCTCAACCGACTTGAATTTCAGACCTGTGAATACCGCTACCGGCCCGGATGGTTGTTTGTATATTGTTGACATGTATCACGGCATCATACAGGAAAGTGCATGGACACAGCCCGACAGTTATATTCACCCGCAAATAAAAAGAAAACAGTTGGACCTTAACATCAACCGTGGCCGTATTTACCGGCTGGTGCATGATGGTTACAAGCCGGGGCCAAAGCCACAACTACTAACAGCTTCCAGCCAGCAACTGGTTGGTTACCTCTCTCACCCCAATGGATGGTGGCGGGACAATGCACAGAAATTACTGGTGATACATGGCGACCAGTCAGTAGTGCCTGCGCTTAAAAAAATCGCCACCAATGAAAAATCGTTTGGTGAAAAACTAACCTTCTGGAAAAAAGGCACTTCCGCCATTGCAAGGCTGCATGCCCTATGGACATTGGATGGCCTTAAAGCAGCAGACGAAAAAGTTTTACAGGGTGCTTTAAAAGATGAGGATGCAGAAGTAAGAAAAGCGGCCATCCGCATTAGCGAGCAATTTTTAGCAAAGCAAAATTCAGTGCTGTTAGCTCAACTCGGCAATATGAAAACGGACGAGAGTTATGGTGTACGTATACAACTTGCCCTATCACTCCGGTACAGCAAAGATCCTGAGGCCCTTGCCATTTTAAAAGAATTAAAAAGCAGCAATGCACGTAATCCTTTACTGGTAAAAGCAGCGTCAAGAAGTATGGAAGAGAAGGACGAATCGCTGGCAGCACTACGAGCCAGCACAGTTGGTATGGATGGTGAAGACCGTGACCTAGTTTTCCAGGGGGCCGGTAATTTTAAACAATTGTGTGGCACCTGTCATGGTATGGATGGCAAGGGTTTGGCCTCGCAACTTGCGCCGCCATTGGCGGGTTCTGCCCGTGTAAATGGTGATAAAGGTATCTTGCTCAACATTGTTTTGCATGGATTAAAAGGGCCAATCGATAATAAAAGATATCCCGACGTAATGGTTGCCCAAAAAGAACATAATGACGAATACATTGCTGCGGTATTAAGTTATATACGGAATAGTTTTGGCAACAAACAACGTGTGGTAAGTGTGGATGATGTAAAAGAAATACGTGCCGCAACAATCAACAGGCAAACCGCATGGACATTAGATGAACTGACTGAATGGAAAAAAAAACAGGCGGCGAAGAAATAAAGTGATAATAACTGTTTTCCCAATGGTCTGCGCCCCTATCAGGTAAAATCAAAAACGAAAGTCAACGTTAAAACTTATTTCAGTGTTGGTGTTTTTAATACTTATTCGCCGGTAGCCATGAAGCAGCACAGCGTGCCGCCATGATGTACTCTTTCTTTAACACTTGCCGCCTGCACAAAATAACCCCTTCGAATGGCTCAAGGATGTATTGGAACGAATGCACCTATATAACCCATCGAATCTACATGAGCTGCTGCCGCAAAAATGGATAAAAATAAAAAATGCCGATATGGGTTAGACGATGGCTTACCTAACTCGGATTGAAAGCAGTCAATCTTTCCTCTACTTTCAATGTCTTGCAAAATCCAAGGGATGAGCCAAAAATATTTAGCTCGTGTTTGGATCGTTGTTGTACCTGGGAAAATTAAATCGCTGATTGTTTGTCTGATTGTTCCTAAACCAAGTTCGTTTATGACACCTTGTTCTTTAAACAAGTCCATTACCAAAATTACCGTGTTGCGATGTGCAGGAGAGAAATCTATCCATCCAAGTTGGCTCATATTGTTGTTGGGGTTTTGTAAAGCGGTGGGAGATTTGGCTCTTTTCTATGACTTGGTTTTTTCAGTTTTGTCGAGAGCATAAGTTCGGTGGTGGAGTTTTAATTTTATTTTTAGCCAGTCGGTTATCTGTCATGTCGGAGTGATTGTTTTAGTATTGGTTGTCCATGTACGTCTGTTTAATGTTAGCAGTTTCCAAATAGGATTCCACATAATGCGATCATTGGTATTTTATGTGCCAACCCCATAAACCCCATAAACCAATCACATTTGTTTCCCCCATCCTCAATCCTCCAAATCACAACCAATTGGCGCACCGGGTGGCATTTCTTTGTGAATGGTTGGCTTTGCTTTTTCAGGCGCTTTCATTCTTTCCAACGCCAGTATAAAATGTGCGGATAGGCTTTCATCCTTTACCAGCTTTTGGTGTAACGAAATATATTTTTTCAAATCGCTCAATGCTTTAATTACTAAAGCTTTAGTTTCAAAAGAAGCGTTTTCATCAACCGAAACTGCCAGCAAGTAGGTTAGCAAAACCTGGCTGGTCTGTTGCTGAATTAATTTTTCCATGCCTTTTTTTACCGGCGCTTTCCAGGTGGCTGCCAGCAAAAGATTGACCATTTCCTGTATACTCAATCCGTTGCTTTCAATTGCATACTGCGTCATCCTGTTCAATCGTTGTGTGTTGAATAAAAACGACAACGGTAAATCAGCTGCAGCTTCTGCAGGAGCCAGTGCATCAAATGCCAGCCCGGTTCTTTTATTAAATAACTCTTTCGAAAAATTATATCCTGCCGGTCGTGGCGGAATCATTTGCACAATGCTTTCCGGTAACAATAAAAACTTAGGATCGATACAGGCAATGGCAGCATTCAATGCCTTCAACTGCTCGTCTTTTGACAAAGCCTTTGTAACCATTTGGCCATCTCCACGCATGGCGTAGGTGTAATTTAATCCGCCAACAGATTTTATTACAGCTTCCAGTTGATAGCGGTGGTATAAATACACGGGTACCAATACGTCTTCCAATAAAGCCATGGGCATTCCTGTCCGAATATTTTTTTCTCCAAACTTTGCCAGTGCTGCATTTCTTACCTTCTTCATTTCATTCAACTCTGTAACCGGGTCTTTTCCATTGTCCCACAAATGTGCATTGGGATGTAAACCGCCGGCTGCCCTTGCATCCCGGTCACTTATAAATTGGAAACCTTTTTTCGTGGCATCGGTTAGCATTTTATTCAGTACCGCCGGTTCATTTACTCCGGCTGGAAAATCCTGGTAGCCCCAGGAGATGGATATTTTATCCCAATCGCCAATTTTTAAATCGTACGCATTACTTAAATCAATTTCGCCTTTTTCATTTACCGTTGCCATTGGATGAGGATAATCCATTACGCTGGCACGATCATTTACGCTGGATGCATAATTGTGCATGAGCCCAATGGTATGGCCTACTTCATGAGCGGCCAATTGCTTCAATCTTTCCAACGCCATTTGTAGCATTTTATCATCTTTAGGTATTCCATTTTCGAAAGGCGCCAATAAACCCTGAGCAATCAAATAATCCTGCCTCACTCTTAAGGAACCAAGTGAAACCTGCCCCTTAATAATTTCGCCGGTTCTGGGATCTACTACTGAAGCGCCATAACTCCAACCCCGGGTAGAACGATGCACCCAGTTGATCATATTGTAACGGATATCCATCGGGTCGGCACTATCGGGCAGTAACCGCACCTGAAATGCATTTCTATATCCGGCCGCTTCAAAAGCCTGGTTCCACCAACCGGCTCCTTCCATCAACGCACTGCGGATGGGCTCGGGTGTTCCGTTATCCAGGTAATAAATGATCGGCTCTACCGGCTCGCTCAGTACCGCAGCCGGATTTTTCTTTTTTAACCGGTGGCGAACGATGATATTCTTTTCTATTGGCTCACTTACTGGAGTGCTATAATCAAAATAAGAAATGTTGATAAAACTACTCCTGATATCAAAAACCCTTGGTTGATAATTGTTGTCGGGCAATTGCACAAAAGAATGATGCATTCTTAAAGTAATGGCCTCCGGCGATGGCGTAACGGTATTCACATAACTCCCTGTAACTCCATCTGAATTTATTAACGTAATGGTTGCTTCAATTTCTGTATTGAGTGGAAAGTTTTTAGTGGCAGCAAGGTAGATAGCGGAACGGCTTTTATCAAAAGTATATATGCCTTGCTGTGACGCTTTTATACGGTTGGCGGCTTTCATGGCATCCCGCAGTAAAAAATCGGTGGCGTCTACCAATACGCTACTATCGGTTTCCGCTTCAATGGTAAATCCCCACAAGGTAGATTGGGCGAAGGATTGCTCTACCGCTTTCTTTTCATTGTTGTCGCTCGTGATAGCCCTGTATTGCAGGTTGGGTTCAATCACCAATAGCTTTCTTCCAACCCGGCTAAATTTTACCACTCGGGTGTCTCCCAATAAACCGCGGTCGAGGCCAATATCGTTGGAGCCTAAGCCAGATGGCAGTGATTGCTGGTATAAAATTTCCTGGTTATTTTGTTTAAACTCCAGCCATATTTTGCCGGTGGCATCTTCCCAATAATAATTGACGAAGCCCTCCTGCCTTTTCATGTCCTTTGTTTTTTCAACAATGTCAGGTAATTTTTGAGCGACTAATAAAGTTGAAAGGAATAGGTACGAGGCGAGTAAAAAACACTTCATGTATGAAATTTATACACACAAGATAGAGAATCTGTTATTCAGGGAAATCAATCGATGGAAAAAGAATCAAAAAAATTATTGCTGCTCTTGTTCTTCTACTTCCTTATTATTTTTATACCAGCGGAAACCGATAAAACCTACAATGGCAAAGGGCATCATCATTAAATACAAGATGCCACTGTTCATACCCTGTGCTGGTTTTTCGCCCAATTGCTGCGCTGTTTTAGTACAAAGCGAACACTGGGCATTTACTGCATTTGTGGATATCAGTAAAACGAACAAAGCCAATGATAATATGATGGTAATTTTTTTCATTCAAGTTGTAAAGTTAACCCGCTTTTGCCAAAACTGATTCAATATTTTGAAAAATGAGTTGCCAGATTATAACAAATTGAAGAATGCAATGTTTGAGTAGCACCGATAAATTTAAAATGGCGCTTTTGGTATTACTTTTACACTCTCAGGTTTTTCCATTTAACAAAATAATATGTCTACAGAAAGCATCATGGGTGTCGTTACATTTATCAATCATGATAAAAATTATGCTACTATTGAATATACCCTAAACGGAAAGAAGAAAACAATCAGTGGAAATATTGGGGAAAAAGAACAATTGAAGCTAAAGGCAGAAAAGATCATTAAAAAGGTACACCAGTTTCATGTGGGTGATGAAATAAGTTTTGTAATCAATCTTTCGGCAAGAGGTGATAAAATGATAGCAGATTGTATTGAGTTTAAATTCAATAATGCCTTGGATAATCTCATCAACAAATCTGCTATTGAAAATCGTTTTGTGGGTTATTTGAAAAAGGTAGATGATGATTATTTTGTGAAGGAAACCGGCAGTTATATTTTTTTTCCGCTTAAGTTATCACCCTGGGAAAGACAACCACAAGACAGCAATTTGAATGAACCCTTTTTTTTTAAACTTGAAAATACCGATAAACCTGATAAGGCAACAGCGGCCCCTTTCAAATCAATCTTCATTCATGAGTATGCAATTGCCACGCAACATTTTAAAAACAAAACAACCATTGATGCCACTGTTTTTAAAATTACACCACATGGCATTTTTGTAAACGTTTTAAGCAACAAAATACAGGCTAAAATACCTGTATCAGATAAAGAGGAAATAGTGGCGGGTGAACCTAAAGTACAGGTTGGAGATGTTATAAAAATAATGATTACCTACCTCGGTACCAGCCGCATCATTGTGGAGAGGGCGTAACTCGTGCCTTGCAAAAAATAATATGACGTATAGATTTATGACTGGTCAATGGTGAAATATTGAACATTTATCATTGTGCATTCAAACCTAACTAACACAAGTCTATAATTCCACTATCTCTTCTTCGGTCAGTTGTAGTTGAAATACGATTTTCAATTTTGTTGGTGACATCATGGCAAAAAGCACTATCAATAAAACTGCCAGGGCAACTAAGACATAATTATCGGGTAACAAGAAACAGATCACTGCGAATATACAAGGTGCACATCCAGCATTTACCATTGCAGCGACAGGCTGTTCGGTATAATCTCCATTTATCAATTAATCCGATCACTGTTTCGCTTGCTTGTAATGACTTCTTTTTTAAAAAAAGTTCCCTTATAGAATCCAGCGGCTGAAAACAAAAGCACAATCAAGTGCAATCCTTGATTGAAATATTAAAATTCATTTGTAAATGTTTTATTGAACAGCGAATAGACTCCAATG
>Ga0105045_10000752_pt1 | contig 24823 bp, 20 predicted proteins | sample MAT02_FD_78089 | JGI IMG/M metagenome (GOLD analysis project Ga0105045, IMG submission 78089) | Freshwater microbial communities from Lake Fryxell liftoff mats and glacier meltwater in Antarctica - MAT-02 (megahit assembly) | ecosystem: Environmental > Aquatic > Freshwater > Ice > Liftoff... | reverse complement strand
GATCCTGCCAACCAGATCACGTGGGAGAACCGGGACCAGATCCAGGTTGTCGAACTCGAGGGTTCCTGCCAGCCCGAGCCGCTCGTCGCTCCGAGTTGAGCTTCCACATCGGGCACCTCGGAGTTCGGCAGCTTCCGTACAGGCCGCCGCCGTCGGCGAGTGCTCCAATCAATCGATGCGCTCGCAGGTGGCGATGAGGTTGTAGCCGAAAAGGCCTGGCCGGATGTTTCCGATCCGGTGTGTCCACCGGGCCAGCCGTTCGTTGGTGACCCCTGGGACCGGCACGGCAGCCTGCAGGCGCACACAGCGGAATCCGGCTTCGGCCAGCATCTCCGGCAGGGTTCGAACGGTGTAGAAGCGCAGGTGGGTCCGGTCCAGGATGCCCCGATCCGTGTAGCTGAAACGTCCGAGCAACAGCTGGAGGCGCACCGTCCAGTTGGCGATGTTCGGAATGCTCACCACGAGGTGGCCGCCCGGGCGCACGTTCGTGTGCAAGCGACGCAGCACCTCGTCGGGCCGGGGCAGATGCTCGAGAGTGTCGCCGAACAACAGCAGGTCGTAGGTCCTCGTGAGCTGGTCGACGTCGAGGGTCTGCAGGTCGCCGACCTGGACGTTCCCGCACACCTCACGAGCCTCTTCGGCTGCATCGGGATCCAGCTCGTGACCGTCGACATGGCGCCCAGCCTCGACGAGTACGCGCGCGAAGTACCCCGATGAAACCCCTCCCTCGAAGACGAAATCTCCCGGGCGGGTGACGCGGAGCGCCTCCTCGGCCAGAAGGTGGTGCGCCCGGTACGGGATGGTCTGCAACTGGACGTAACCGTGCTGGGTCGTCGACGCGACCTGGCGCAGGAGACGAAGCGCCTCGGTCATCGGGTAACTCCCTCAGCTCTTTCGGAAATCGCCGGCATCGTAGCCACTCCGGCTCCCGGAGCCGCATCCCCGAGGTCGGCTGCGCGTGATCCGCCGCCGACGATCACAGGAGCGCGCGCCAAAAGACAGACGGTCACGACTGCCACGGCAACCATGGCCAGCAGCGCACCGATGTTGCCCAGGAAGGGTGGCGACCACCGGGCGTCACCGAAGAACGCGAGCTCGCCCGCCACCCCCACCCCGGTTCGCCGGAGCGCCCAGTAGAGCGAGTACACCTGACCGAGTGCGGCGAGCACGCCGAGTCCGATCACCGCTCGTCGGCGCTCGGCGGCACCCAGCTTCCTGGCCTCGTCCCAGGCCACCGCTGCCAGGATCGGGATCCCGACCGCGAACGGGAGTGAGTAACGGCCCTGCCACACGAAGCCAGCTGTCTCGGCCTGACCCCAGTTCGCTGCGATGGGCAGCGTCACCGTGGCGGCCAACGCCAGGCCTGCGCCGAGCATCCGACGCCACGATCCCAACACGATGCCACCGGCCAGTAGCGCTCCGACTGCGATGATCCAGCTGTAGTAGGCCAGTTGCGCCGTGCCGGTGTCGAGCCACCCGAAGACAGCGATCATCTGGCGGAAGGACGCTTCTTGGAACCCGAGGCCGACCGATAGCGGCGTCTCCCCGGCGGGCAACTGGGCTCCACTGGTTGCTGGTGTGTCGAACTGCCCGGAGGCGGTGATGAGCAGGGTTGCGAGCGCTGCTCCTACGCCCAGCACGACCAGTGGTACGACCACGTCCCGGCGGCGAAGGATCGAGCGGACCCCGAGTCCAGGGGCACACAACAGGGCGATCCCGCAGATCACTGCTGCGTAGCCGGGCGAGAAGGTGCGGGAGAAGCACAGGAACAGCCCGGTGACCACCACCGCCGTCGCCTCCCCCCAGCGTCGTTCGCCGGGCCGTCCGGGCGGGTCCAACAGAGCCAGGAGCGTGCACCACAGGCCGATCGCCGCGGCGATCTCGAGACCCGAGGAGTTCACCGTCGCCGACAGGAAGGCGACCATCGGCGTGATGGACAGAACGAGGCCCAGCTGCGCCACCGACCCGCGCCGGCGAGCCATCGCCCATGCGGCGACGCCGATGAGCGCAGCGCAGACGGCCACCTGGGACAACCGCATGAGATAGACGCTGCGGGCTCCGTCGGTGACGGCCGCCGGCCAGCCCACGAGTAGGTAGAAGAGGGGGGGATAGAAGCCGGCGGTCGACGGAGCCTGCCGGGTCTGGCCCGTCGGCCGGAACTGTGGCCCGCACCCTGCCGGCACGAGGGCCTGAAATGCGTTGCACGTGGCGATGGGCTGACCCAGCTCGTAGGGGCTCGGGACCCGGTAGCGCTTGATGGTGACGCTACCGGCAGCGCCGGCGTCGACCCGGAATTCCGTCCCGGAGAAGTCGCCGGTCCACGTTGCAGCAGCCCGGACCGCATGGGCAGGTTCATCGGGTGCAGCGAACAGCGGGGTGGCGAAGGACCACACGGTGCCAAGGGCCACGAAGAGGGCGGCGGCCACCAGCCCCGTGCGTCGGGCCCGTCGCTCCATGGTGCGATCGCCCCCTCCGTCGCCGCGCCGGGCCCGGCGGCGGATGTGGTGGCCACGTCGCTCGACGTCCCCATCGAACTCGTCGACGGCCATCGTCTCGGGTCCTGCCGGTCCGGTCAAGGTCCCTCCAGTGGGAGTTCGTGCAGCGCCTCGATGACGTCGCCGGGGTCGAGTGTCTCGGGGATCGCGCGGCGGAGCACCGGCACGGTCTGAGCAGCCATGAGCACCAGCACGGCGAGTGCCGAGGCCACCGAAGCGGCCTCGACCCTCACGAAGAGGTCGTCGGAGGACCAGGCAGCGACGGCGGCGAATACGCCGAGCCCCACCAGCCACGGCCACCACACACGCGCCTGCAGATGGAGAGCGATCAGGGCCTGGCCCAGGGTGAGAGCGGCCATGGCCATCATGCTCGACAGGGCCAGGGCCGCCATGTCGGTCCCGGTGAGCGAGCGGTACTCGGGTCCGAAGAGCAGGCCGACCGCCCACGAGCCCGCTGCCAGGGCGGCGATGGTCGCGACCGCGGTGAGCGCACCCAGCAACCCCAGCAACTGGTAGAGCCCGCGACGGAAGTCGGGGAACCGGCCCTCGGTGGCGAGGGAGGTGAGCCGGGGGAGCAACGAGGCCTGCACGGCCTGGTAGAAGAACAGCGGCACGCGGGCGATCACCAGCCCCGTGAGGAAGATCCCGGCCCGGTCCGCCTCATCAGGACCGGCGAGCAGCGCAATCGCGACCGTGCCGGCGTTGAGCAGCGCGGCGACCGCCAGCGAGGTGGCGAGCAGGTGCCCCATGCTGCGCGTCAGCTCGCCCCACGGCGTCGCCGTGGGCTCGGGCGGGCCGAGGTCCCAGCGACCCCTCCCTGCCACCAGCGCACCGGCGCACGCGGCGACGGCGAGCACAGCGCCGTAGGCGGCGGTGGTGCCCACCCCCATGGCCACCAGTGCGGCGCAGGGCACGGCCTTGACCACGGCGTCGGCCCCGAACCACTGCGCGTACCGGGTGAAGTCCTGGGTCCCCGCCAGCCGCCCCCGCACGACGTGGCTGACGGCGTACCCACCGACGCCCACGACGAGGGCGGCGAGCAGGGCCCAGGAACCGGAGAACAACTGGTCGACCAGGACCCCCGACAGCGCCAGGGTGAGCGCGAGGGCCGCGACGAACAGCCCGACGGTGAGCAGCCGCGCCCGACGCAGCAGTGAGGCGAACCCGCGCCCGGCGGCCACCCGCCCTGCGATGGAGCGGCTGAGTTCCTGTTCCACCGGCTGGAACAGACCGGGCCCGGCCACGAACAGCGTTGCCCACAGGACCGACAAGGGGGCGAACCGCTCCGGGCCCAGGCCGCGAGCGGCCAGCGCGAGAAAGGCGTAGGACGCGATCCCGGACATCACCAGGCCGACACCCATGGGGACGGTCCCCGTGGGGAGTGGCCTGCGCGCCTGGGCTCGGATGGTCACGCTGGCGGGGTGGGAACAATCACGAGGCGTCGCCGCCGTCGGCGGTCGGCTCGTCGGGGTGCCGCACCCCGTGCAGGAGCGCGATCTCCTCAGCCAGCATCTCCAGCCTGGACTCGAGGCGGGTGACGTGGACCGAGAGGATCACGCTCACCACGAGCAGGAACGCGATGGCCAGCGAGAAGACCACCGACGTCCCGGACTCGATGCCGACCAAGCCGGCGAAGTCGTCGATCACGGGCCTGGCGACGATGAGCAGGAATGCGGCGATGGCCACACCTGTCCACAGGAGAGCGAAGGACTCGGCGAGCTTGCGCCGTCGCACGAACTCCAGCACCACCGCGAGGTTGATGCACGCGACGACGAGGACGAAGATCTCCAACCGCATCACGCCGCCCGGACTCGGCCCGGCCGGCTGGCCCGCACGGGGTGCAACAGGATCACCAGCCACAACCGCATCAGCTGCACTGCGCTGCGGGCCCGGCCCGATGAGGGCCGGCCGCCCTGACGCTCGTGCATCTGCACCTGCTCCACCACGATGGTCAGCCCGGCATCCCCTGCGATCAGGAGCGCCTCGACGGTGTCGGAGAGGTACTCGGTCGGATAACAGTGGGCGAAGGTGTCGATGGCCCTGGGCCCGAAGGCCCGGAAGCCGCTGGTGGTGTCGTCGACGTGGGTCCCGACCCGGCGTGAGATGGTGCGGCTGAGCAGTCGCATGGCCGATCCGCGCAGGAACGAGACGCGGTACCCGGATGCGAAGCGGGATCCCACGGCCAGGTCGGCGCCGTCGGTCGCGACCCGGTCCAGGAGTCGCTTGGCCTCGGCAGGTTCGTGCTGGCCGTCGGCATCGAGTTGGACCGCATACCGCCGGCCCTGCTGATGCGCGACCCGGAGTCCGGTCCGGATCGCGCCCCCCACGCCCAGGTTGAACGGGTGGCTGATCACCATGGCGCCGGCCGCCAGGGCCAGCTGAGCGGTCTGGTCCGACGAGCCGTCATCGATCACGAGGACGTCGCAGCCCAAGAGCGTTCGTGCCGCCCTCACCACGTCGCTCACGGTGTCCGCCTCGTTCAGGGCGGGGATCAGGACCAGCGTCTCCGCCGGATCGGGAGGACTCATAAGATCACTCGGATGGTAGCGGAGGAGCGGTCGGGTGATTGCGATGCGGCACACCGTGGCCCCGAGGTGTCGGCGGTGATCGTCGCGTTCGGTGACGAGCCTTGGCTGGAGTCTTGCGTCCAGTCGTGTCGTGCTTCCGAGGGTGCATCGGTCGAGGTCGTGCTGGTCGACAACGGCTGCACCGACGGGGCGGTCGATCGCATCGACGGCACCCCGGGCGTCTCCGTGGTCCGCCCCGGTCGCAACCTCGGTTTCGCTGCAGGGTGCAACCTGGGTGCGGCCCGGGCATCGGCTCCGATCATCGCGATGGTGAACCCCGATACCGAACCGGCCCCCGGTGCCCTTGCCGCGCTGGCTGAGGTCGCGGCGCGCCCCGACGTCGGTGTGGCCACCTGCAGCCTGCGCCTCGCTCGGAACCCCGACCTGTTGAACTCCGCCGGAAACGAGCTCCACTTCCTTGGTCTCAGCTGGTCCGGAGCGTTCGAGGAACCCGCTGCCGACCATGACCGTGCCCGTGACGTGATGGCGGCAAGCGGTGCCGGGATGGCGGTCCGGCGAACGCTCTGGGAGGAGCTCGGTGGCTTCGTCGCCGAGATGTTCGCCTATCAGGAGGATGCGGAGCTGAGCATGCGGTGCTGGCAGCGGGGGCTCCGGGTCGTGTACGTGCCCGAGTCCGTGATCGTCCACCGGTACGAGTTCTCGAGGAATCCGCAGAAGTTCTTCCTGTTGGACCGCAACCGGCTCGTGCTGGTGTTGACCCTCTATCAGGCGAGAACCCTGGTTCTGTTGGCGCCGTTGCTGGCGATGCAGGAGCTGGCCATGTTCGTCGTGTCCGCTGCTCAGGGGTGGTTCCCGCAACGCCTGCGATCCGTCGGTTGGATCCTGGGCCACCGGAAGTTCATCCAGGAGCGCCGCCGTTGGGTGGCCCGACAGCGCTCCGTCGACGATCGGGCGTTGGCCCCGATGATGGCGAAAGTCGTTCGCCCCGGGAACCTCCCCCTGCCCGACTGGGCCGTTACCGCCCAAGCCCCGATCGTGTGGTGGTGGGCGGCGGTTCGACGACTGCTCTGAACCGGGACTCCTGCGCCTGCGGGTTCAGGCGCATGCGTCTGCTCTGGTAGAACTACCGCTCGTGAAGGGCCTGATTCTCTCCGGCGGCGCCGGCACCCGGTTGCGACCGATCACTCACACCAGCGCGAAGCAGTTGGTACCGGTCGCCAACAAGCCGATTCTCTTCTACGGGATCGAGGACATGGTCGCCGCCGGCATCACTGAGATCGGGATCGTCACCGGCGAGACCGGCGCAGAGGTGCGCTCAGCGGTCGGGGACGGAAGCCGGTTCGGGGCCCAGATCACCTATCTCCCGCAGGATCAGCCGCTCGGGCTGGCCCACTGCGTGCGGATCGCCCGCGACTTCCTCGGCGACGACGATTTCGTCATGTACCTGGGCGACAACATGCTCCAGCAGGGACTTTCTGAGTTCGTCGACCGATTCGAGTCCGATCAGGCTCGAGCAGCGGTTCCGGGCGCCGACGCGGCGACCGACTCACCCGCCGCCCAGATCCTGCTGTGTGCTGTGCCCGATCCCCACCGCTTCGGCGTCGCAGAGGTCGACGATCAGGGCCGCGTCGTGCAACTGGTCGAGAAGCCCGAGGAGCCGAGATCGAACCTGGCGCTGGTCGGTGTGTACCTCTTCACGCCAGCGATCCACGAGGCGGTGGCGGCGATCGAGCCGTCTGCACGTGGCGAGCTGGAGATCACCGACGCCATCCAGTGGTTGATCGACCACGGGTACCGGGTGCGCCACGACCTGCTCGAGGGCTGGTGGCTCGACACGGGGAAGAAGGACCCGCTGTTGGAGTCGAACCGGCGTGTTCTGGAGACCCTGGAGCCCCGGGTGGACGGCATGGTCGACGAGCAGTCCCAGATCGACGGTCGTGTGGTCGTCGAGGTGGGAGCGGAGATCATCAACTCCCACATTCGCGGCCCAGCGATCATCGGCGAGCGTGCCCGTGTCGAGAACACCTACATCGGCCCATTCACCGCCATCGCGGCCGACTGCGTCGTGACGGACTCCGAGGTCGAGCATTCCGTGGTGCTCGAACGCGCCCGGATCCAGGGCGTGCCACGTCTGACGGATTCGCTCATCGGGCGCGACACCGAGGTGCGACGCACCGAGCGTCGTCCGACAGCGACGCGCTTGATGATCGGCGACCACTGCTCCATCGACCTCGAATGACTTCGACCACCAAGGACGACCCATGGCGACGGTAACCCCCTCTGAACTGATCGACGGCGTGTTCATCGTGACACCATCCTTGTTCGGCGATGACCGCGGGTACTTCGTGGAGACGTACCGGCGCCAGTGGTTCCCCGACGGCCGGGAGATGGTCCAGGCCAATCGCGGCAACCGGGTAGCCGGCTGCGTGGTCGGACTCCACTACCACCTGCACCAGTCGGACTACTGGTACGTGCCGTTCGGTCAGGCTCGCGTGGTGCTCCACGACCTCCGTGTCGGAGGTGCCACCGACGGCGCGACGCAGATGCTGGACCTGGGCGAGGTCGACGGTGGTCCCAACAACCACTTGGGCGTCTACATCCCTCCCGGTGTCGCGCACGGTTTCGCCTCGATCACCGACATGACGATCACCTACCTGGTCGACTCGTACTACAACCCGGCCGATGAGCTGGGTGTGGCCTGGGACGACCCGGAGATCGCAGCTGACTGGGGTGTGGTCGACCCCATCCTGTCCGACCGGGACCGCCAGAACCCGCGACGTGCCGACATAGAGCCCCAGTGGCGGGCGCATCCGTCGTTGAGGACCTGACCGAACGACCTCATGATCGTCGGGTCAGGTCTCGTGCAGCTGTCAGGCGGCCGCGGACCGAACCGGCTCCGGGTCGCAGCCGCCGCACTGGCCGCTCGGCGAGGTCGAGCAACCGCAGCCAGCGCGACGACTCGACGAGCCCGGTCAGCACGGCGTTCACATCGATGAGCCGCTGGTCCTGGTCGACCAATCGCGCCTTCCGTGTGAGCAGTTGCTCGCCCCGGTCCGACGCCTCGTGCTGGGCGTGCCTCAGCGCCGCTTCGAGTTTTTCGATGTGAGCAGCGTCGGCCTCGCGCTTCACCTTGTGACCGTGCACGGCGAACGAAGCATGAGCGATCTGATGGCGCGCTTCCCGGTACAGAGGCTCGATCGAGGCCAGATCCACCGCTGGTGACGTGCACAACGCCTTGAGTGCGCCCGACATCATCGTTGATGACTGTTCCCAGGACGGCCAGGCTCTCGCAGTGGCAGCGGCGTTGGTGCGCAGGAAGTGCAGCAGTCGACGGTCCTCTGCCAGCAGGTCGAGCGCACGTGCCGTTCCGTCAAGATCGTCCCATCCGACGAGAAGGCCGTTCCAGCCATGTTGGAGATACTCGTCGTGACCCGTCACCGGTGTGATGACGCAGGTCGCACCTCGGTGGAACCCCTCGAGCGGGGGGCCCGACATGCCCTCGACGCGCGACAGCTTGAGCACAACGTCGGTGCGGGCGTAGAGCTCGGAGAGCTCCCGCTGGGTCAAGGGTCCGATCACCTCCGCATTCAGTGCGATGCTGCGCTTCGCAGCGACAACAGTCACCTGGGCGGGGCTGTTCATCCGACGGAGCGCCTCGATCGCCTCTGGCACTCCCTTGATGTGGTCGTCGGGGTTTCCCTCGATCAGGACGCGTAAGGGCCCGACCCGGCGGGGCTCCACCTCGGCCTGCTCGGGGAACACGTCCTTGTTGATCCCGTTCCGGACGTAGTGACACGGCAGGGACGGGTCAAGCTGACTCATGAGGTCGGCGATCCAGCGGGCCTCGGTGATGACGGGGAGGCGAAGCCGATACGTGAGACCCGCGAGCGCGACTTGGGGGTCATCGTGGTCGTAGAACCGATCCTCGAGGCTCTGGATGAAGTACGCGTAATGCTTCGCAGCCACTCGCCCCAGGAACGACACCGTGTCCCACCAGGTGGCGAGCGCCAGATCGAAGGACTCACCAGCGATGTCGTCGATATCGACGACCCGCACCGCAGAGAGGCCCTCGTACGGCCAGGCCTCCTCGCCGACGTGGTGGGTGATGGCAAGGGTGACGTCGAAGCCATGACGAGTTGACAACCGGGTGGCATGCTCGACGACGACGTTCAAGCCACCTGAAAGACGCAGTGAGGGAACGAGGACGACCAGTCTCATGGTCATCGGCCCCCGAGTTCGGTGCGGACCTCGGCGAGCTCTGCCTCCAGTTCCTGCACCCTTGTCGCGGCCCACCGGTAGTACTGGTTGTCGACCTCGCGTTGTCGCTCCCACACACGCTGTGCGACGACGTCGGCGCTCATGACCACCGCCGACGGTTCCAGATCGGCTGCGTGCCCACCGAAGGCGATCAGGTACTGCAGCGGCACCCCCATGAGTTCCACCGCGTCAGAGATCGGCACGCGGCAGGGAGCTTCGGAGAGCGGGGCCACAGCCGACCCGGCGAGAGCGACCTGGGTGGCCACGACGTGGTCGGCGGGGAGGAGCCCGCGCAGTTCTTCGACCGTGGACGAGCCCCACATCGTGAGGTGGAACGGATTCTTGACCGAGGTGAACACGTCGTTCGGGACGCTGATGACGACGGAGGCGCCGGACCTCGCCATGGCCGTGAGCCATTCGATGAGTGGAACGAAGTCGGTGAGGTGTTCGATCACCTCGAAACACGTCAGGGTGATGGCCCCGCCGGAACGACCCAGTCGCTCTGCGAGAGCCTCGAGATCATCCGGAGAGGTGAGGTCCACCTCCCGTCGGTCCAGCTGTCGGTCTCCGAAGGTCTGACCCACAGCTCGGAGAGCCTCTGGGTCGGCATCCACCAGGACGACGTCCGCCGGGAGCACGTCACCGAGAGCGCGCACGGACCCCGCTCCGGTTCCGCAACCAAGATCGCACCACACATCGGCCAATTCGATCGCACGCCGGGCGAACCGGTACCGCGCCTCGTGCTCGCCGACCAGCAGGGCGTCGGAGGTTGGGGAGATGCGCTCCTCCCAGATGTCTGCCATGGTGCCGTCCTTCGAACGTCGGGGTTCGGGCCGTTGCGGGTTGTCGGTCTGGTCTCCGCCGAACGGCTCCGAACTATAGTTCCGCCTCTTGAAGGACTTGTCGGTGACCCCCACCTCCTACCCCGGCCACGTGGCCGAACTGCCGACCGATGGCGATGTTGCATGGTGGGGGCCCCTGCAGGTTCTGCGCCCCGACGTCGGCGTGCCGCTTCCCCCGGCCGGCGAGCGGCTGCGAGTGGCATTCGTCGGCCAGACCACCTACTTCCACGTCTGCTCGCAGACCGTCACATCGCCCGTCGTGTCACCGACCTTCGTGGAGTTCCGGGCCGGGGGGGACCCGGTGTCGTTGCGGGCCCGACTCGGTCAGCTGCAGCCCCATGTGGTGGTGGTCTTCCGACCGGAGATCGTTCCGGCGGGGATCCTCCGGGACCTGGACGCCCTGGTGGTGGGCTATCTGACAGAGCCGCTGCCGCGTGTCGAGTCCGGCGCCACGCACAGCGATCTCGAGCGCCGCCTTGCCGACCTCGCCATGGTCGATGCGGAGCAGTTCGACCGGATCGTGGCCTTCGATCCCCACATCGCACAGGTGGCGGGTCGTTATCTCCCGGTGTGGCGGGCCGAGCCCTTGCCCGTCGCCGATGCGATCTTCAGGCCGCCCGGCCGGCGCCCGCCCGGGACCCGGGCGCTGTTCGTCGGGCGGTCCACGAAGCACAGGGAAGCGTTCCTGCAGCCAACGAAACATGTCCACGACCTGCTCCACGTCGACCACGGGGTCTTCGGAAATGACCTGGCTGCCCTTGCCAGCGAGTTCCTCATCGCCGTGAACCTGCACAACCAGCCGTACCCGAGCTTCGAGAATCGGGTCCCGTTGCACCTGGCGGTCGGCAACCTGGTGATCACCGAGCCGTTGTCACCCTCCTTCGGGCTCGACCAGGGTCTGGATGTGCTCGTCGCTCGTACACCCGAGGAACTGCTGGCGACGTTCGGGTGGGTGGTGGACGATCCCGAGCGTTTCGAACTGATCCGTCTGCGGGGACGTCAGAAGGCAGAGGCCTTCCGGGCCACCCGGGTGTGGGCGAGGCTGCTGTTGGACCTGCTGCTCGACGTCGCAGCGTTCGGCGGCAGGTCACGGGTCGGGCAGCGTCGAGGACCTGGTTCGTGACCCCCTCCGACGCGGGAGACGCCATCGGCGGCGGGGCGCCGCCCCGAGGCGAGTTGCCCCGGGAGCCGGGACCTCTGCCCGACCGGGTGGTCGTGGACCGTACGACGTCGATCGTCCCCTTCTGGCGGGTCCGTCTCGCCCAGCATCTGACCGATTGGTACTGCGGCATCCGCATCTCCAAGTTTCCCGAGGACCTGAGGGTCCTCGAGCACCTGCTGTGGGCCCAGCGACCGGAGGCCGTGGTGGAGATCGGCTGTCAGTTCGGCGCCGGTGCTCTCTGGTACGCCGATCGTCTGGAGGCCCTGACCCGCTACGGAGGTGCGGTCGCCCCGCTCGTCGTCGCCATCGACATCGACGTCGGCGAGGCTCGGCGAGCTCTCGACACCGTGGATCCGGACTGGGGGCGCCGGATCGTCCTGGTGGAGGGCGACGCCGCCTCCACCGAGGTTGCCGAGCAGGTGCGCACGGCGCTCGGGGGTCGGAGGAACTGCCTCGTGGTCGAAGACAGCGCACACGTGTACGAGACCACCTTGGCAGCGCTGGAGCTCTACTCGGACCTCGTGCCTCGGGGCGGGTTCTTCGTCGTCGAGGACGGGATCGTCGACGACGAAGAACTCCGTCTCGCCGACGACTGGCCCCGGGGCGTCGTCCCTGCGATCACAGAGTTCCTCGCCAGCCCGGCGGGGGCGCAGTTTCGTCAGCGGTTGGACCTGGAGCTCTACGGCATCACGTGTCATCCCGGCGGCTTCCTGCAGCGCGACGCGGACCCGCTACCATCTGCCGGTTCATGACCGGGGGCGCCGAGGATCCGCGGTCGGTCGAGGCAAGGAGGGCGTCGTGCGCTTGTTCGTGACGGGCGGAGCCGGCTTCATCGGCTCGAACTACGTTCACCACGTGGTGGCCAACAGCGACGATGAGGTCACCGTCTTCGATGCGCTCACCTATGCCGGCAATCGGGAGAACCTCGCTGATCTCGAGCATGATCCACGCTTTTCCTTCGTCCTCGGCGACATCTGCGACCGCGATGCGATGGCCGCAGCGATGGATGGCCATGACGCCGTGGTGCACTTCGCCGCCGAGAGTCACGTCGACCGTTCCCTTCTCGACCCGGACGTCTTCGTGCGGACGAACTGCTCGGGCACCAACATCGTGTGCGACACCGCTGTGCAGGTGGGCGTCGAGCGCTTCCTGCACATCTCGACCGACGAGGTCTACGGGTCGATCGACGAGGGTTCGTTCGTCGAGACTGATCTCCTCGCCCCGAGGTCGCCCTACTCGGCGTCCAAGGCCGGCTCGGACCTGATCGCTCTGGCCTACCACGAGACGCACGGGCTCCCGGTGGTGGTCACGCGCTCGTCCAACCAGTTCGGGCCGTTCCAGTTTCCCGAGAAGCTCATCCCGTTCTTCGTCACGACGCTGCTCGACGGTGGGGTCGCCCCGCTCTACGGCGACGGCCTCAACGTACGGGACTGGCTCTTCGTCCGCGACAACTGCGAGGGCGTCGACCTGGTGCTGCGCGAGGGCGAGCTCGGCGAGGTCTACAACATCGGCGCCGGCAACGAACGCACGAACCGGGAAGTCACCGACAACCTGCTCGCGATACTCGGCAAGGACGAGTCCAGTGTGCGGTACGTAGAGGACCGCAAGGGTCACGACCGTCGATACTCGATCGACTCGTCGAAGGTCGGCGGGCTGGGTTTCGACCCGGACCGCAACTTCGACGAGGCTCTCGAGGAGACGGTGCGCTTCTACGTCGACCACCGCGAATGGTGGGAACCTCTGACGGCACGGGTCCGCAACCGGTGAGAGGTCGCTGCCGAGGAGACCGCCGGCGTTCGACGCAGGAGGTGGGATCGTGAAAATCCTGGTGACCGGCTCGCGAGGGCAACTGGGTACCGAGGTCATGGCGCTGCTCGAGGCCCAGCGACAACACGAGGTGCTCGGCCTCGATCTCCCCGATCACGATCTGACCGATCGCGACCATGTGTTGGCCGTGCTCACGGCGTGGCGCCCCGATGCAGTCATCCACGGTGCGGCGTACACCGCGGTGGACCTGTGCGAGACCGACGTGGAACTCGCCTACCGGGTGAATTGCGCAGCAACCAGGTTCTTGGCCGACGGTGCTCGGCGGATCGGCGCCCACGTGGTCTACGTGTCAACCGACTACGTGTTCGACGGCACCAAGGCGGAGCCGTACGTCGAATGGGACCGCCCGAACCCACAGACGGTGTACGGCCGCACGAAGCTCGGGGGCGAACAGGAGCTCGACCCGGGATGGGCCGTCGCCCGCACCTCGTGGGTGTGTGGTCGTCACGGCAACAACATGGTCAAGACCCTGCTGCGCCTTGCCGGCGAGCGTGAGACGCTGTCCTTCGTCGAGGACCAGATCGGCCACCCGACCTTCGCCCGCGACCTGGCCGCGATGGTCGTCCGTCTGGCGGTCGAACGGGTTCCCGGGACGTTTCACACCACCAACCAGGGTGCGGTCAGCTGGTACCAGTTCGCCCGAGAGGTGTTCGCCGCAGCCGGGCACGATCCGGATCGCATCCAGCCGACGACGACAGACCAGCTCCAGCCGCCCCGACCCGCTGTGCGTCCGGCGAACTCGGTGCTGGACAACATGGCTTGGCGCCTCCACGGATTCACTCCGAGTCGCGACTTCCGCGAGCCGCTGGCGGAGCTCGTCGCCGACCTCGAGCGTTGAGGGCGGGTCAGGGGCCGATCGGCTCGTCGTTGTCGTAAATGCTCAGCGACGGCCGAACTATGCCGATAGATTGAGCATCATCTTCGGACGAACTTCCAGAGGTCCTCTCGTGTCCCCGTCTGCCCAGCGTCGACTTGTTCGCGTCGTCGTGGTCCGCCCCGCCGTTGCGCTGGTGGTCGTCGCGCTCGCCGTCCTGGTCCTTCCCGATCCCGAGCTCCGCACCGAGACGGTGTTGAGTGTGCAGAGCGACCCGGTGCACGCCGTGGCGCTCGGGGCGGTGGACGACCCGGAGCTGGCCGACGCAGTGATGGCCGTACCCACCGAAGCGGACCGTGCCGCCCGTTCGCCCTCGGCCGGGGACGGCGGTCGCATCGCAGCGATCGACGCACCCCCGACCCCTGACACCGACGCCGCAGTCGAAGGCGAGGCACCCGAGACGCCCCAGGAGCGCGCTGCCGAGGCGACCGCAGCAGAACGGGCTGTCGCCGGCGATCTGGATGCGGGCGAGTTCACCACGATCGGTGTGACCTTCGAGGATCCGGAGGCTTCGCCGGTGTTCGTGAAGGTGCGCGACGCCCACGGCTGGTCGGACTGGTACGAAATGGAAGCGGATGCGTCGGAGGGGCCGGACCCGGGCACCGAAGGCGACGGGAGCGCGGGTACCGCCCCGATCTGGGTCAGGGACGCCGACGCCTACGTGATCAGTCTCGACGCAAACGATGTGGCTCGAGGCGCTCAGGTGGTGACCGTCCAGCACGACGAGCGCACCGTGATCGATCGAGGTGACGTGGTCGGGGCCGCCGAGGGGGAGCGGCCGCTGCCCGGGTCTCCGCCGGTGCGCCCCCGCAGTTCGTGGGCGGCGCGCCCGCCGTCGGGCCAGATCTCGCTGGCCCCGTCGATCCGCTACGCGGTGGTGCACCACACGGCCAGCTCCAACAGCTACGGGGCGGGTGAGGTGCCGGGCATCCTGCGCTCGATCCAGGCGTATCACATGGACGGTCGAGGTTGGTCCGACATCGGGTACAACTTCCTCGTGGACCGCTTCGGGGGCATCTGGGAGGGTCGTGGGCGGGCGCTCGAGGGGGCGGCGATCGGCGCGCACGCAGCGGGGTTCAACACCGGATCGGTGGGCGTGTCCAACATCGGCAACTACGACGCAGTGGTCGCCACCGACGCACAGGTCAACGCCACTGCCGAGATCATCAGCTGGCGGCTCGCTGCGTTCCGGGTGAACGCGAACGCGGCGGTGAACGTCACCGCCGGACGCGGCAGCACCCGCTGGCCGGTCGGGCAGACCATCACGATCCCATCGGTGGTGGGCCACAGCGACATCGGCTCCACCAGCTGCCCGGGCGCCTTTCTGCGCAACCGCCTCGGCCAGATCCGGACCCAGGTGGCGTCGCGCGTGAACAGCCTGTCCGGACCCTTCGGCAACGTCGAGCAGTTCGAGGTGACCGGCGGCCGGATCCGCGTGTCCGGGTGGGCGATCGACCCCGACACGACAGGGCCGGTGTGGATCCTCGTCGACGGAGGCGGAGCCCAGTTCGGCGTGTACGCCGACCGCCGGCGCGATGACGTCGCCGCCGTCCACAGTGGATTCGGTGCGGACCGTGGATTCAGCGCCGACCTGCCGCTGCCGGCCGGCGCTACCAAGGTCTGCATCTACGGCCTCAACCAGGGCTCGGGTTCGGACACGACCTTGGCGTGCAAACTGGTCAAGTAGCGGGCGCAGGGGACTCCCTGCGGGATTGCATGCTCGGCCCCGGGTCCGCGGCCTGCTAGGTTCGACGGGCTTGCCAGTGGGCGAGCCCCCCTTACTTATGCAGCGACTCCATGAACTCTGGGCCTACCGAAACCTCGTACTGAACCTGGCCCAGCGGGAGCTGCGGGCGAAGTACAAGAAGAGTGTGCTCGGCTGGTCGTGGTCGCTGATCAGCCCCGCCGCAACGCTCGGCGTGTACACCTTGGTCTTCGGCGTCTATCTCAAGGCGACCCCGCCGACCATGGCCAATGGCGACGCGATCTTCGCACTCTTCCTTTTTGCTGCGCTCATCATGTGGAACGCGTTCGCGGCGGTGTTGAACGGCTCGATGATCGCGTTGGTCGGGGCCGGATCGCTGTTGTCCAAGATCTACTTCCCACCCGAGAGCCCGGTCATCGCCAACATGCTGGCCAGCCTGTTGCAGGTTGCGATCGAGGTGGGGATCCTCGTCGCCGTCATGGCGGCGATGGGCAACATCAGCTGGACGGCACTGTGGCTACCCGTCCTGGTCGTGCAGGTCATGGCCTTCGGCCTCGGGCTCGGGATGATCGCCAGCCTCTACAACGTCGTCTACCGCGATGTCGGCTATCTCATCGGTATCGTCATGCAGCTCCTGTTCTACGGCACGCCGATCGTGTACGCCATCACCGACATCCCCGAGGAGGTCGGCGGCGTCCCGGTCCGGGCCATCGTCGAGGCGAGCCCGCTCACCCAGTTCGTCACCCAGTCACGACAGGTGGTGTACCTGCTGGAGTTCCCCACGGGCAAACAGATCATCTATCTGGCCGTGTGGAGCATCGCAGTCCTGGCCTTGGGCTGGTGGGTGTTCTCCCGTCGTGCCGCCGAGGTCATCGAGGAGATCTGATGTCGAGCATCCAGGCCGAGCACGTGTCCAAGCGCTTCCGCCTCTACGCCGAGCGGGCCGGCTCGCTCAAGGAGCGGGTGACGGCGCGCCGGTTCGCCCGCTACGAGGACTTCTGGGCGTTGCGCGACGTCAGCCTCGACATCGCGGCGGGCACCACCTACGGGTTCATCGGACACAACGGGTCGGGCAAGTCGACGATGCTGCGTTGCGTCGCCGGCATCTACCAGCCCACCGAGGGCCGTGTGCAGGTGAGCGGGCGGGTGTCCGCGCTGCTCGAGCTCGGCGCCGGGTTCCACCCGGACCTGACCGGCAAGGAGAACATCTACCTGAACGCGTCCATCCTCGGGTTGTCGAAGCGGGAGATCGATGCTGTGTTCGACGACATCGTCGACTTCAGCGGTATCGGGGGGTTCGTCGATGCACCGGTGAAGGTGTACTCCTCGGGCATGTTCGTGCGGCTCGGCTTCGCCGTCGCCGTCCACGTCAAGCCGGAGATCCTCCTCATCGACGAGGTGGTCGCCGTCGGTGACGAGGAGTTCCAGCGCCGCTGCTTCGAGCACATCCACAAGCTCCGGCGTGAGGGCGTGACCATCGTGCTGGTCAGCCACAGCCAGGGTCTGGTGCAATCGATGTGCGACCGGGCCGCGTGGTTCGACCATGGCCGGGTCGTGGAGGAAGGGACACCGGTCGAGGTGTGCACCGCCTACCTGGGCAAGGTGAACGCCGACGAGCAGACCGCTCGGGAGGAGACTTCCGACGAGGAGGTCATTACGGAGTTCAGCCGGCGCGGGTCCGGCGAGCTGTTGTTCACCGACCTGGCGGTGGTCGACGCGGAAGGCCACAAGACGATGTTCGCCGTGCCGGGTGAACGACTGCGGATCCGTATGGCCTACGAGTGCAACGAGCCGGTGGACTCGCCGGTCTTCGGAGTGGCGATCCGTCACGAGGCCGGACAGCTGATCTCGCTCCAGACCACGATTGCCGCCGGCTATGAGACCGGCCGGGTGGACCGCGACGGCGTCGTCGAGCTTGCGGTCCCTGAGCTTCCGCTGCTCGGCGGCAATTACCTCATCAACGTCTACGCCGTCGCAGACGGAAGCACCCATGTCTACGATGAGGTCGAGGCGGGCCTCGAGTTGCGCGTGCGAGCCCCCCACGTCCACGGACTCGACGGTCTCGTCGACCTTCGCGGAGCTTGGCACCTGAACGAGCAGGGTGTCACGGCATGACGGCGGAGGCGCGAGCCCGACTGCGCACGGCGGTCGGCACCCGGTTCGTCGGGGGAACACCCCTCGGTGACACTGCTCGCAGCGCCCTGGACCTCTACCGGGAGCTCCGTCGGATGCCGGGCGGCGTCCGTGAGCGGGCGCGCGAGCGGGCCGGCACCGTTCCGCGGCCCGACGTGACCACCTGGCGGCGCTCGCAGCGACCCTCGGGCTCCGAACTCGAGCACCTGCACAGCCTGGCGGTGACAACTGCGAACCGGACCGCCGTGCACGTCGTGGTCGAGGACGGCACGGGTGTCGACGCAACGCGACGGTCGGTGGAGGCGGGGCTGTGGCCCCACACCCGCCTGCGCGTGGTGGCCCCGGGGGGGATCGACGAGGTGCTCGCTCAGCTCGCTGATGAAGATCTGCTCGTGGTGCTGGCACCCGGCGACACCGTGGAGCGCGACCTGACCTTCCGGGTCGCAGATGCCCTCTGGTCCAACCCGTCGCTGCACCTCGTCACCTGGGAGGACGATCTTCGCGACGTGGCGGACGCGCAGCGGTTCCGTTTCCGGCCCGTCACCTGGTCGCCCGAGTTGCTGCTGTCGGCCAACGTCGCCGGGCGTTGCCTCGCAGTTCGCGTCGATCGGGTCCGCGCTGCGGGCGGTTGGAACGGGTCGGCTCCGGACCCGTGGTGGGACCTGCTCGCACGCCTGGACCCGCCCCCGGATCGGGTGCGCCACCTGCCGCAGGTGCTCGCCGGTGTCGGGGACCGATGCGACGTCGACGCCGCATCGATGATCCCGGCGGTCGCCGGCATCCTGGCGCGCCGGGGCTGGCCAGCGACTCCGGTCGCTGATCCCCACGGCGTGCGCATCACCTGGGAGCTCGAGGAATGGCCACGTGTCACTGTCGTGGTCCCCACCCGCCACAACCGGCCGCTGCTGACCAGCTTGTTCGCCTCCCTGCGCACCACCGAGTACCCCGACTGGGAGCTCCGGATCGTCGACAACGGCGGGCGTTCCGCCGAGCGCGACGCCTGGTACGCCGAGCAGCTCATCGGCATCGACTCCCACGTGACCTGGTGGGAGGAGCCGTTCAACTACGGCACCGTCAACAACCATGGCGTCGCAGCCGGAGACGGCGACGTCGTCGTGCTGCTCAACGACGACACCGAGGTCGAGCCCGGATGGTTGCGCGAGCTGGCCGGCTGGGCGTCGCAGACCGAGATCGGCACCGTCGGCGTCCAGCTCGTGGAGGGTCGGGGCCTGATCCAGCACGGCGGCGTCGTCGTCGGCATGTCCGGGATGGCGGACCACCTCTTCGCCGGGCTGCCGCCACATTCGGTGACACCGTTCGGCTCGACTGACTGGTACCGCAACACGTCGGCCAACACCGCTGCGTGCCTGGCGATGCGTCGCGAGTTGTGGGACAGGATCGGCGGGCTCGACGAGCGGTTCCAGCTCCTGGGCAGCGACGTCGTGCTCGGCCTCGACGCCAGGGCGGCGGGCCACCGCAACGTGACCACGCCAGCGATCCGGGTGCGGCATCTCGAATCGGTCACCCGCGGCACCGACGTCCCCATGGGGGACATGTTCGCCAGCTATTGGCGCTACGACCGCCTGCTGCGGGTCGGAGACCCCTACTTCACGCCGTGCCTCAGTCTGGACTCGCCCGAGCTCCGGCTGCGGCCACTCGCCGAGCCCACACCTCTGGAGCGTGTCGGACCCCATCTCGGACGCTCCTTCAGCGTGTTCCGACAGTCGGCCTCGGTGGACGAGGCGTCGATGCTGGCCGACATGTGCCGACTGGACGAGGAGCAGATCCAGGCGTTCGCCCAGCGGCGCGCCGGGGTGGTCGGCGCCCGGGACGTGCGGACCGTCAACTGGTTCCTGCCCGACATCGAGAACCCCTTCTACGGCGGCATCGCGACGGCTCTGCGGATCGCCGACCACCTGCGGGTCCACCACGGCGTCGAGAACCGCTTCATCGTGTGGTCGTCGCCCAATGAGGCGTGGTTCCGCTCAGCGATCAATGCGTCATTCCCGGGTCTGTCCGCTGCGCCGATCTACTTCCATGACGGAAGCCTCGGGGGCCGCCTCGACGAGCTGCCGTCGTGCGATGTCGCGGTGGCCACCCAGTGGCCGACGGCCTACGTCGTCGCTGCGTTCGATCGGGCCGAGCGGGGCTTCTACCTCGTCCAGGACTTCGAGCCGATGTTCCACCCGGCGGGAACCATGTACGCCCTGGCCGAGGAGTCCTACCGCATCGGGCTGTACGGCCTGTGCAACACCGTATCGATGGGGCGGTTCTACTCCGAGGACTACGGAGGCAGCTCGACCCATTTCGTTCCAGCCGTCGACGATCGGGTCTTCCACGCCCGGACCCGCGTCGAGCGCGGAGCGGACGACCCCGTGACGGTGTTCCTCTACGCACGGCCGGGGCACTGGCGGAACTGCTGGGAGATGGTGTCGCTCGCGCTCGACGAACTCAAGGCCACGTACGGATCGCGGCTCCGGATCGTCACTGCCGGCTCCTGGGCCCGTCCCGACGACATCGGCCGGGGGATCGATCACCTCGGTCTGCTCGACTACCGATCCACCGGCGATTTGTACCGGTCGGCGGACATCGGAATCTCGTTGACCGTCTCTCCACACCCGTCCTATCTGCCGCTCGAGTTGATGGCCTGCGGTGTGGCGGTCGTTGCGTTCGACCTCCCGCCGGGGTACTGGATCCTGCACGATGACGAGAATTGCCTGCTGTCGCGACGCACCGTGCCCGGCTTGGTGCAACAGGTCGCTCGCCTGGTCGACGACCCGCTGCTGCGCCGGCGCATTCAGGGTGCCGGTGTCGCGACCATCGCCCGGCACCATTCCGACTGGGATCCAGCCCTCTCCCGCGTCTACCACGCGATGTGCGATCCGGAGCGCTTCGCGCGGCGCGACGCCGGTATCGTCGCCTCCGACCTCAGCGGCGTGACCGGATCACCACTGCTGGGTCTAGGACCCGTGCCGGCGCCGCCGGCCTGAGTCGGGGGTCCGCTGGGATTCCATCAGCCGGGGTTCCATCAAGTTGTGCCGTAGATCTTGTCGCCGTCAGGTCGGGCGCCTGGCGGTGTCGACCGGGGCGGTGAGGCCCACCACCGTGCTGGCAATACGCGCAACAGCGCGATCCGATGGCATCTTCTCATCGATTTCGCTGATCGACAGGCCCGAGGTGCGGTCAGGTCGTCGTTGGTGGACCAACGACGACACTCGGGCAGCTGCGTCGGCGGAGTCGCAGATGATCGCATCGGCGTGGTCGATGTGGGCACCTACATGTTCGTCGAACGTGCCCACCTGATCTGTGCCCCCTCGGCTGGGGGGTGTCGCCGATACGCCGCCGATGGCGAACCACACGATCCGCACGCCGGCAGCGCCGAGCTGTGGGAGCAGTGAGCGTCGAGGCGCGCCGGGGGCGATCCGCGACGCGCCGACGTCGAGGAACACCGCGCCCTGCTCCCACTTCGGCAGGACCAGCAGTCGGGCTGTGCCCGGACGGCGACGCCGGGCCGGATGACGCGGCGGAGCTGCACGCCCCGCCGACGCAGGTGCCGGCTTCGCCGACCCCGGCTCCAGGACGTGCGCCCACTCGGCCGAAGAGAGCCGGCGGTACCTGGCGTCGACCTCGGACCAGATCAGCCCGACGGCGTCGACGTCGGCCAACAGGGGCAGACGCCGGAGCAGGTCCAAGGTCGCACGTCGTACTTCGGCGCCGGCACCGGCACCGAGCGCGGCAGTCGCATCGATGTAGACGACTGCGGGTCCACCCACTCGGGGTGTGGGTGGGCGGGGAGCGGGACGGCTCTGCAGGATGCTGCGCACCCTGCGGGTCGGCGTCGTGCCGATCCGTCGCCCGGCCCCGGCCCTGCGGCTGAGCAGCGCGCGGGGCGCCCCCGCTGCAGTGGTCAACGCGACCCCGACCCAGGCGGCGCTCAGGGTCAAGTGGGGACGCTGGAGCTGCCGGAGGGGTTCCACCACGTTGACGTACGTCGCTCCCCACACCGCCCGGCGGGCCCATCGAAGGGTGTCTGCGATCTCCTGTCGATCTCCGTTGCGCAGTGCGGTGAGCAGCCAGTTGCGGTAGTTGAGCAGAAAGAACCCGCGTGCCGTTGAACCGGCACTTCCGCCGTGGACGTGGTGAAGCACGGAACGAGGCTCGGTCCGGTACCGCCAGCCGGCTCGTCGTCCTCGCCATGACAGGTCGGTGTCCTCGTAGTAGGCGAAGAACTTCGGGTCGAAGCGGCCGACGTCGCGCAGGTAGTCAGCTCGCAACAGGACCCCACCGCCGCACCATCCGAGCGGTTCCTCCGGACCCACCGACGGATCGTCCGGCTGACCGAACCGCAGCTCCAGGCCTTCATTCCACTGCGTCCTGCCGGTGCCGAGGTTGTTCACGCGCCAGGTGGCCGGAGAAGTGACCGTCACCGTCGCCCGGGTGCCTCGCTCCTCCGAGACCCCTGGCTGGCGACAACCGTTCCCACCGTCGAGCTGGAACGGCTCGTCGGTGCTCAGCAACAGTGACGCCTGCACCAGCCGCTCAGGGTCCGGTGGGACCGGCACGGCGATGCTCGAGTGAACCCCGACGCGATGTCGGAGCAGCAGCGGCACGGTCCTGTCCGGCACCGTCTCGACGCCCGACCCCCACAGGCAGCGTCCGGTCACGTCGAGACCGTCGACCTCGACGGCAACCACCTCGGAACCGGGTGCGGCGTCGACGATGAGGTCGGAGTAGGGGGTGGCCAGCAGCAGCTTGGGCGACACGGCACCGAGTCCGGGGTCGCCGTCGAGGGACTGGACCAGCGGGGCCAGCCACCCCGGCTCCACCACGGCGTCGTTGTTGACCAGGGCCACGTGGTCGATGCTCGCCAGGTCCCGCATGGCGATGTTGCAACCTTCGGCGAACCCGAGATTCTCGGAGCTGGTCAGGAAACGCACCGGCTCGTCGGCGAACCACGCTCGTAGCCGTTCCAGGGACCCATCGAAGGACGCATTGTCGACGACCACGAGGTCGAGGTCGTCGAGGGGCCATTCCGTCGCGAGAAGGCTTCTCAGGCAGCGAGCGGTGAGCTCGGCCGCGTTCCAATTGATGGTGACGACCCGCACGCGGGAGGAACGTTCCGCTCGAGGGCTGCCCATGCGCCCAGCCTACGGCCCGAGCAGCGCCCCGCCGGTAGCCTCAGGCCATGCCTCTGCACCTGGTCATCATCGGTGGTGGCCCGGCGGGCACCGCCGCCGCCACCACTGCCGCTCGGTTGGGGGCTGATGTGACCCTCATCGAACGAGATGTCGTAGGGGGCGCGGCGCACCTGTGGGATTGCGTTCCGTCGAAGGCGATGATCGCAACCGGGGGGATGCTCGACCAGATCGGTGTGGCGCCCGGCATGGGGCTGCGGGTGGACCGGCCCGATGTCGACCTCGTGGCGTTGAGGACACGTATCGAGCACATCACCCAGCGGCTCGAACTGCAGCAGCGAAACCTGCTCGAGAGCCAAGGGGTGGAACTCGTGTGTGGCTCGGGTCGTCTGCTCGACGCGCACACTGTCGCCGCCAGCACCGACGAGGGTGAGAGGACGTTCGGTGCCGACGCCATCATGGTCTCGACAGGGAGTCACCCCCGGGTTCCCGACTGGGCCGTGCCCGATCATGATCGGATACTGACCACTCGCGATGCCTACCCGCCGCCTGAGTTGCCTGATCATCTCGTCGTGATCGGTTCCGGTGTGACCGGCGTGGAGTTCGTCCACATGTTCTCGAGTTTCGGCTCTGAGGTGACCCTCATCGTCTCCCGTCAGCAGGTGCTGCCGGGCAAGGATCCCGAAGCAGCCGCAGTGCTCGAGGCCGACTTCCTGCGACGGGGGGTCCGTCTCTACAAGGGGGCGCGAGCGGCCTCGGTGGACCGTGAGGGGGACGGCGTGGTCGTACGTTGCGACGATGGTCGGGTGGCGACCGGTTCCCATGCACTACTGGCGGTCGGCTCGGTGCCGAACACGAAGGGGCTGGGGCTGATCGAGGCAGGAATCGACATGGACGGACCGTGGCCGCGTGAGCTCGACCACCACATGCGCACCAACCTGGCGCACGTGTACCTGGCGGGGGACATCTCCGGAAAGCTGCCCCTGTCGTCGGTGGCGTCGATGCAGGGCCGCAAGATCGCCGAGCACGTGATGGGACTCCACAAGGTGGATCACCGTCACCTTGACTACGAGAAGGCGGCGTCGGCGATTTTCACTGATCCCGAGATCGCTGACGTGGGCTTGGCCGAGGCCGACGCATTCGCCGAGGGTCGCAAGGTCCGCGTCACCAAGGTTCCGTTCGCGTCGACAGCCAAAGCTCTGATCAACAACGACCCGCGCGGGTTCGTGAAGATCATCTCGGACCCCGCGACCGGTGTGGTGCTGGGCGGTTCCATCGTGGGGCGCCACGCCGCAGAACTCATCGCGGTGCTGTCGGTCGCCGTGACCAACGGGCTTCGGGTTGGCGATCTGGCCGAGAGTATCTTCGTGCACCCCGCACTCGCAGAGGCGCTGACCGACGCGGCGGAATAGCTCCCTGCCGAAGGTCGACCCTGTCGCTGGTGCTGGGCCGCTCGCCCGCACCTGCCGGACGCGCTCCGCCGGAACCGTCGGTGGCGAGTTCGGCGGTCGACGTCGTGATCGATGCGGTCGGGTGGACCGCACATCCACGGGGCACAACCTTCTCGGAAGACGGGACCGGTGTGCTCAGACGCCGGCGGGGTCGATCACCACGACCACCTGGCCGGCAGCGACCGATGCCCCGGCTTCCACCATGACCTCGGTGACGGTGCCGTCGACGTCGGACGAGACGTTGTTCTCCATCTTCATGGCCTCGAGCACCACCACCGAATCGCCCTTGGCGACGCTCTGGCCGACCTCGACGAGCACCTTCACCACGGTGCCCTGCATCGGCACTGCGATCTTGCCGCTGCCGGCGACCGCCGCTGCGCCGCCGCCCGATCCGCCGCGCTTGGGGCGAGCCTT
>Ga0105045_10000751_pt1 | contig 24825 bp, 18 predicted proteins | sample MAT02_FD_78089 | JGI IMG/M metagenome (GOLD analysis project Ga0105045, IMG submission 78089) | Freshwater microbial communities from Lake Fryxell liftoff mats and glacier meltwater in Antarctica - MAT-02 (megahit assembly) | ecosystem: Environmental > Aquatic > Freshwater > Ice > Liftoff... | reverse complement strand
GCTCTGAATACTGACACCATCACCTCATCAATGACATCGGCACCGTCCGCTATGTATCCATAGTGTACCGTATGAGATTCTGCTTTTGCTAAATTAGCGCCCTTAAAAACTTCATCAATTATCGATATACACTCCGAGCCCGAAAGTCTAATTATGGCCAGTGCACTCTGTCCCGGGGGTGTTGCTAGCGCTACTATAGTATCTAATTGTGTTTTCATACTGCAAAGATAAAGGAAATATAGATTTTGGGCTAACCAGAAATGAAAATTCTGTTTTTTCTAACATTAGATCAATATCTTATATAAAATAATGATATACATATATTAAACGTAAATATTTATAATCCAATAATCAATCGTAATTACAAATTATTTATTAAAAATATATACCTAAGTAGCTTAAGTATAAAAATAATTACTAAATTTGTCCTTCATAATCATGTTTATAGATATATAAATAAAATAACAAAATCATGAACCCAAAGTTACTGCATGGCAACCTAGAGCCCATCGTTATAAAACTTCTTTTGGAGCAAGGTGAGTTATATGGCTATGAAATAACTACTCTAGTCAAAGGAATCAGCAATATGAAGCTGGTATTAACAGAGGGTGCCTTATACCCTATCCTACACAAACTCGAAGCTAAAGGTACAATCACCTCAGAAACCAGAAAAGTTGATAACCGTTTTAGAAAGTATTATCGACTATCTCCAGATAAAAAAAAGGAAACTACTGCTCAACTAGCCGAAATGGATCAATATATACAAACACTTATCCACATCTTTAACCCAAAACTTACCTAAAATGGCAATAGATGATATCAAAAGAAATTTAATCCTTAATGAGGAAGAAATCAGTAAGTTATTTACATTTGTAAGATCAAAAGGTGTTAGATACATAGACGTATCACACGAAATTGTAGATCACTTAGCTTCAGCCATAGAAGAGCAAATGAATAAAAGTGAGACTTTAACTTTTGAACAAGCTTTAAGTCAAGTTTACTCAGTATTTCCGATCACAGGATTTTACCATTTTGTACAAGAAAAAGAGAAAGCTTTGAGCAAATTTTGGTACAAAGTCATCAAGGATTACGCAGTATCATACGTTAATTCGCCCAAAATATTAATACTAATAGGTCTGTTAGCCACTATTTTTAGTGCAGTATATGTTTTTGGTCAAACAGCTGCTGTTACTGTTTCTTTTGTTGCCTTTTTACTCAACTTATATTACATTTATTCTGATTACAAGTATTTTAAAAACTTAATTGTCAAAAAAGAAGAATACTTAATTTTTAATAGTTATTATTTTCGCTTTGTAAATGTTTTTTTTGCGCCATTTTTATTGTTCTCTTTTATCGAATCCAGTTTTTTTACCAGAATCAACCTAGCCTCACCAATACAAGTTATATTATTTAGTACAATAATAACTTTGTATTTGTTATGGTCTTATGGGTGTTTGACTTATTTCAAAGAGAGATTATCTCAAGAGGTAAAGACAAACTATAAACATCTGAATAATCTAGGAAATTAACAATATAGAGTGGGACGTAAAAAAATAGAGTAATAAAATAATTACAGAAAAACCCATTTACTAAAATCTATCTTGTCGTTACTATGTTAGGTCGAAGGTGTATTAAAACGCTAAATGAGATAAATATACCGAGAATTAATCATAACCAAGTTATTCTGCATAAATGACAAAAGATATTGCTACCGCTTCACACGCACAAATGTTGGCGGATATTGACCAAATCAACCTACGAAAATACATCTACATCAAAGGAGCTAAATCCAATAATCTCAGAGATATAAACCTATTGATACCTAAAAATAAATTGGTAGTGGTAACTGGCGTTTCTGGATCGGGCAAATCTTCATTGATTATAGATACGCTGTACGCAGAAGGTCAGCGTAGATATGTAGAAAGTCTTTCCTCCTACGCACGTCAATTTCTAGACAGAATGAAAAAACCTGAAGTTGAATATATCAAGGGTATTTGTCCAGCTATCGCTATCGAGCAAAAAGTTAGTACAAGTAATGCTAGATCTACTGTAGGTTCACTAACTGAAATCTATGATTATCTTCGACTACTCTACGCTAGAATAGGCAAAACCTACTCGCCTATAACTGGTGATTTGGTCAAGAAACACGAGATAAGCGATGTAGTAAATTATATTTTTAACCTTGAGCAGGGTTGCAAAGTACAATTATGTATTCCTGTACAAAATCGTCATGATAGAACCTTAGGGCAAGAATTAGACTTATTGATGCAAAAAGGTTATAGCCGTCTCTTGGAGGAAGACGGAAAATTAATAGATATACAAGATTATATACGAGACAAAAAAAGCAAACTTGATTTAAGTGTCACGGATATATCTCCGAGACCAAAGATACTCATAGATCGTTTTGTGGTAAATGATGATGAAGACAATAAAAAAAGAGTTGCAGACTCTATAAATGTTGCGTTTGGAGAGTCTGAGGGCGAAGTTTACATCGTTCCATTGATAGGTGAGTGCAGGTATTTTAACAATAGATACGAACTCGATGGTATCCAATTTTTAGAGCCGTCACATCAGTTATTTAATTACAACAATCCTTATGGTGCCTGCCCCAAGTGCGAAGGTTATGGCCGAATGCTCGGGATAGATGCCGACAAAGTTATACCAGATGAGACACTTTCTATATATCAAGAAGCAATCGCCTGTTGGAAGGGAGAGAAAGGAAAAGAATGGCTAAATGTTCTCGTACGATCAGCAGAACGATTTGATTTCCCAATACATAAACCCTACAAAGATCTGACAGTAAAACAAAAGGATCTCTTATGGACAGGAAATAAATACTTCAATGGTATAGATGATTTCTTTGCTGAACTAGAAGCCAGCTCCTACAAAATCCAGAATAGAGTGATGCTATCTAGATTCAGAGGCAAGACCAATTGTAATGTTTGTAAAGGAGGAAGACTTCGTAAGGAAGCTACGTATGTAAAAATAGACGGGCGAGATATAACACAACTTTTTGGCCTGCCTATAGATGAGTTTATAGACTTCGTAGAACAATTGAAGTTATCTGACTATGACCGTAAAGTATCCGAAAGAATATTAATCGAAATCAAAAACAGACTTGCTACTATGGAAGAGATTGGCCTGGGATATTTGACCATAGATCGACTGGCAGCTACGCTTTCAGGTGGCGAAACGCAGCGCATCAATTTGACACGTACACTAGGAAGCAACCTTACAAGCTCCCTTTATATTCTAGACGAACCGAGTGTAGGTTTGCATCCCAGAGACACAGAAAGACTCGTTGTTGTTCTCAAAAGGTTGCGTGATCTAGGCAATACTGTAGTGGTAATAGAACACGAGGACGCTGTAATCAAAAACGCTGACTATATCGTGGACATTGGACCAGAGGCGGGCATACATGGCGGACACCTCGTATATGCAGGAAACTATCAGGGCTTTCTCTCTCCTCAAGTCAGTGGCCTGACAGCCGCTTATGTATCCGGCAGAATGCAGATAGAATACGAGAAAAGTATCCGAAAATCCAATCAAAGAATTTATATCAAGGGTGCACGTCAGCATAATCTCAAAAATATAGATGTAACTATTCCACTTCAAGCTATAAGTGTGATAACAGGAGTATCAGGATCTGGCAAAACATCTTTAGTGAAACACATCCTATATCCTGCGCTCAAACTATTGACCAATGATCCTGTCTCTACCTCTCCAGGCAAACATGAAAGTATAACTGGTGACCTCAAAAACATCAAAATGGTAGAGATGATTAATCAAAGCCCAATAGGTAGATCATCTCGCTCAAATCCTGTAACTTATGTCAAAGCCTACGACGATATACGAAAGTTATTTTCTGAGCAGCAAGGATCAAAAATCAATGGGTATGAACCAAAACATTTCTCATTTAATGTAGAAGCAGGACGTTGCGAAACCTGTAAAGGTGACGGGTATCAGACGGTAGAAATGCAATTTCTAGCAGATGTAACGCTAGTATGTGATGAGTGTAATGGCAAAAGATTTAAGAAAGATGTACTTGAAGTTACCTTTAGAGACAAAAATATTTTTGACGTGCTCAACATGACGGTAGAAGAATCTCTAATTTTCTTTGAAGGCAAAAAACCAATATTAACGAAAATCCAACCGCTACATGACGTTGGTCTTGGTTATATACAATTAGGTCAATCCTCTAGCACTCTTTCGGGTGGCGAAGCTCAGCGTGTCAAGCTAGCTAGTTACTTGTCAAAAGAATACACAGATAAAAATATTTTCTTTATTTTTGATGAACCCACCACGGGATTGCATTACCACGATATCAACAAACTCATGAAAGCTTTTAATTCATTAGTTGAGAATGGGCATACAGTTCTAATTGTAGAGCACAACCTAGACGTAATCAAGGGTGCGGATTGGATTATAGACTTAGGTCCTACTGGAGGGAAAGAAGGCGGATACCTATTGTATCAAGGACTTCCTGAAGGTATAACCAAAGAACCTAAATCAATCACAGGACAATATCTTTGATCCTAGTGTTCCACGTGGAACATACAGGTTTTTGAAACTTTTAAATAATTTGAAATTTATTTAGAATAAAAGATTCTAAAATAAAAATAATTTATACCTTTACATTGATATTATAAATTAGCAAAAAGGACGTTGAGCAATCAGCGTCCTTTTTATATAAAATTAGAACTATAATATCTAATCAACTTACCTTTCATGTCACAATCCCTATTGTTCCACGTGGAACAATGACCAGTTACTGTATCATTACATATAAACAATTATCACACACAATCACTTTATAATCCTTTACAAATTAAATACTAGTAAAATGAAGATATTATCAATTTTGTTTACTTTAATTCCTTTTTTGGCAATAAGCCAAAATGATATCTTTAAGCAAATGGAAGACTTACTAGCTACACCCAACTCTTATCGTACAGCTACAGGAGCACCAGGACACGAGTACTACCAAGTAAGAGCAGACTACAAGATAAAAGTAGAACTAGACGACGATAACCAAAAAATAATGGGAGACGAAACTGTTACTTTTTATAACAACTCACCTAATGAGATGACTTATCTTTGGATACAACTAGATCAAAATCAGCAGTCACTAGATTCAGACAGTCATAAAATACAAGGTGAAAAAATAGATGACAAAACAGAATTATCATCGCTAGAAAAACTGAAGCCATGGTTCGACGGCGGTTTTAAATTAAATTATGTCAAAGATATTAATGGAAAACCACTGAAATATACCGTCAATAAAACAATGATGCGTATAGACCTTCCTACGATACTTAAAAAAGGTGATAAATTTAGCTTTAATATAAAGTACTACTACAATATCAACGATCGTATGAAATTAGGCGGTAGATCAGGCTATGAATATTTCAAAGAGGACGACAACTACCTATATACAATAGCACAATTTTTTCCACGTATGTGCGCTTACAATGACATCGAAGGCTGGCAAAACAAGCAATTTCTCGGCGCAGGAGAATTCACTCTTATATTCGGTAACTATACTGTAGAGATTACTGTACCCTCTGATCATCTCGTCGCTGCTACTGGCACTCTACAAAATATAAACCAAATCTTAACAAGAGAACAACTAGATAAATATAAAAAAGCAGAAAATGAATATGACCAGCCTATAATAATAGCAACACAAGACGAAGCTATAAACAGAGAAAAAACCAAATCAAAAACCAAAAAAACTTGGATTTTTAAAGCAGATAATGTCAGAGACTTTGCATTTGCAAGTTCTAGAAAATTTATCTGGGACGCTATGGCAGTTAAAACAGAAACGACTAAAACTATGGCAATGTCTATGTATCCTAAAGAGGGAAACCCGCTATGGGAAAAGTACTCAACTAAAACTGTCGCTCATACATTAAAAACTTATTCAAAATATACGATCGATTATCCATATCCCGTAGCCTGGTCTATAAATGCTGATAGAATAGGGATGGAATATCCGATGATATGTTTTAACTTTGGCAGATGTGAAAGTGATGGTACCTATAGTGAAGGAACCAAGTATGGTATGATATCCGTTATTATACACGAAGTAGGACATAACTTCTTCCCTATGATTATCAATAGTGATGAGAGACAATGGACCTGGATGGATGAAGGTATGACCACATTTGTACAATACCTAACTGAACAGGAATTTGAACGTGGATACCCTTCTGGCAGGGGAGAAGCTCAAAATATAGTACCATATATGGCTGGAGATAAATCTAAAATATCCCCTATTATGACTAATTCTGAGTCCATATTTCAGTTTGGCAATAATGCTTACGGCAAACCAGCTACAGCTCTCAATATTCTTCGAGAAACTGTCATGGGCAGAGAACTGTTTGATTATGCATTTAAAGAATATGCTAGACGATGGGCATTCAAACAACCGTATCCAGCAGACTTTTTCAGAACTATGGAAGATGCTTCTGGAGTTGATTTAGATTGGTTCTGGAGAAGCTGGTTCTATACTAACGACCATGTAGATATGGCAATCTCAAGTTTTAAACAAAAAACTGTTACACCCAAAGATCCGTTCCTATATAATAGCCAGATAAAAGAAGAACAACTGTCAAGTAGAAAAAATATCTCATCTGTTAGAAATAAAGATGAAATAAAACAAACTTACAATGAGAGAGATACTTCACTAAACGACTTCTATACCGTCAGAGATAAATTCCAAATTTATTCCGAGGATATAGATACTTACAATAAGTCCTTGAGCCAATACACTGACGAAGAAAAGGAACTGATGAATACGTCGATGAATTACTATGAGGTCGAGATTGAACGGGTAGGAAATATACCTATGCCTATTATATACGAGCTTGTATATACCGACGGTACATCTGAGCTAATAAAACTGCCAGCAGAAGTATGGAGAAAAGGAGATAGAAAAATATCTAACGTACATGCATCCGAAAGGCAAGTGGAAAAAATAATACTAGATCCCTATCTAGAAACCGCAGATACAGATACTAGCAATAACTATTTTCCTAGAGAAATAACAAGAAGCAGATTTGAATTATTTAAACGTAGAGCAATGGGAACTCAAGAAAATCAGATGCAGAAGGATAAAAAAAGTAAAAAAATAACTCCTTAGGAATAAAGTTAAAGTACCCTGTTTTAATAAAAAGGAAATTGTATTAAAAGGAAAGTTATAAAGGTAAAATATAGCTTTCCTTTTTTAATAAATTATACTTTCCTGTATTAACTCTGTTCAAAAAATCTTCCAAAGCATAATTAAACAAATCAGGCCGCTCCATCATAGGTGCATGACCGCATTTATCTACCTTAACCAACTCGGAATTAGGTATCAACTCATTAAACTTCTCCCCTACCCAAAGAGGTGTTACATTATCTTGAATTCCCCATATCAACAAAGTTGGAATTTTTATTTGATGCAACTTATCCTCAAGATTATGCCTAACAGCTGATTTTGCTATAGCTACCACACAAAGCGCTTTTTTCAGATCGTTTACAGTCTTATAAACATCGTCAACTAATTCCTTAGTTGCAATTGCTGGATCATAAAATACTGATTCTGTCTTTTGCTTCATATACTCATAGCTTCCTCTTTTAGGAAATGTAGTCCCCATAGCGCTTTCAAACAAACCACTGCTACCAGTCAGCGTCATACTCAGTACATGACCAGGATACCTGAGTACATAAAGTTGTGCTATATGTCCACCTAGAGAATTTCCAAGAATATGAAAAGAATCAATTTTTTTAAATTTAAGAAAATCATCAACGAAATCCACAAGTCTGACAACAGATAAACTTCTAAGAGAAATCTCAAACAAAGGAAGAATAGGTACTAATACATTATAATCATCCTTAAAGTGATCAATTAACCCTTGAAAATTACTCAAAGCACCTAACAACCCATGCAACAAGACAATCTTTGGTCTGTCACCGCCAGTCTCAAAATAACTATAACCATTCTCCTTTATAAGTGGATAATCGCCCATAAATCTTAAAATTCTTTAATAATTCGGCAATATAGAAATAATTTCTTAATTCTTTACCTCCAGTACAAAAATAGACACAACAAAACTACTTAATAATAGTAATGCACCCGCCTGATGAAGCACGCCCCATAACACAGGAACGCTACCTTGACTACTCACTACAGTAATTATACCCAATACAACTTGTAAAAATAATAACGTAACAATAACATAAGCTATACGAGTACCTGTAAGACTTTTTCTACTTGAATTAGTTACAACATTGCTGTTATGACTATCATAAATTCGATAGGCAAATAATATTCCTAACCCAAATAACACATAAGCGATCGTCCTGTGCATGAAATGAATAAGTGCAGGCATAAACTCGTTTTGATCATAATTATTAAAATTGCTGGAGCTCCACTGCGAAGGATCAAATATAATAGACGGAACAAAAATTCCGTTCATATCAGGCCAAGTAGGAAATACTACAGCTGCACGCATGCCCGACATCACACCCCCGAGAAACAATTGTAATATAAGAATGCTCATAACCCAAGGAAGTAGCGTTTTTACACCCCTTGATGCCGTTAAAGACTTATACATATTTCCGTAGCCCTCATGAAGATAAGCCCAAAATAAAGCCACAAACACAGACATAGCTATACATAAATGCAGAGATAGTTTATAGGCATTAACCCACGGACGCTGGATCAGTCCACTAGCTACCATGATCCATCCAAAAGTTGCAGCTAATATGGCCAAGAGTACAACTAGACCCAATCTTCTCAATAAAGGTCTACTTATCATCCCTACGAAATAAAAATATAAAAAAGGAAATAAAAACACAAACCCCATAATTCTAGCCCAAAATCTATGTATATATTCCCAAAAGTATATAAACTTGAAATCTGACATAGTCATTCCTTCATTGACTTCAGTATATTGAGGCGTAGTTTTATACAGCTCAAATTCGGTGATCCAATCAGGTTCACTCATAGGTGGCAACGTACCACTAACTACTTCCCACTTCGTTATACTCAAGCCAGATTCTGTAAGTCTAGTAATCCCTCCGACAATCACCTGAATAAAAACCATTACCATTCCAATCAGTAACCAGTTTCTAACAACATTATTTTTTGATAAGCTTTCGTTAATCACATTTAAAATTTTAATTGCAGTACAAAAGTACTATTCTTTTTATTGAAAAAAAATTAATTCTTTGAGGCCATTTCCTTTTCTCTAATAGTATATAATATATCTTTTATAAAGGAGAGACTATCGTCATTATTGATGTGGATATGTGGACAAACTACTTAAAAATTATGTAAAGTAATATTTTACACATCTTTTACAAAGTTATACACAAATAATATATTGTAAATCAAATAATTAACATCATTGTTGATAACATTTATTTGCTTATCAACATTACCAATTTACTTTTAAAATGGTGATATTTAGTGTTTATAAAAAATGTAAAGAAAGTGTATAAAGTTTTTTAAATCAGTACTTGGCTATATTTTAAAATTACAGTGGATAAATATTAGACAAAATCGAAGTAATCAACATTTGCGTGTGGAAAACTAAAATTTTATCTTACTGACTGAAAAGGTTTTACAAATAAGTATATAATCACATGTTTATAAGTATTTTTGTACATTCATTAACCAAATCATCAATATACTTGTTGATAAAGATTAACCAAATTATAATATATGAGAGCAATCATCCAAAGAGTATCTAAAGCAAGAGTCGAAATTAATAATGACCAAACAAGAGCAATAGACAAAGGTTTCATGATATTGTTAGGAATAGAGGAGGCAGATGCAGATGAGGATATAAAGTGGCTTGCCGCCAAAATCGCAACGCTGCGTATATTTAGTGATGAAGAAGGCAAAATGAACCTTGCTATAGACGATATCAAAGGTGATATACTGCTAGTAAGTCAGTTTACATTGTACGCAAGTACTAAAAAAGGCAACCGACCATCGTTTACAAAATCTGCAAGACCAGAGACAGCTATACCGTTGTACAAACGGTTCATCACTACAATGCAGATCAGTTTTAAAGGCAAATTAGTCACGGGTGAGTTTGGTGCAGATATGCAGGTATCGCTTACCAATGATGGCCCAGTGACGATAATCATAGATTCTAAAAATAGAGAATAATGCAAAATGACTCAATAACTATAGCAGCTTATCAAGCACAAGTAGATCAGTGGATCAAAACCATAGGTGTACGATATTTTTCTTCATTGACTAATATGGCAATACTTACAGAAGAAGTAGGTGAAGTAGCTAGATTAATATGCAGGATTCATGGCGAACAGTCATTCAAATATCCATTGACTGCAGAAGAGCAAAAAAATGCTTTGGCTGATGAGCTTGCTGATGTACTGTGGGTAGTTACCTGTCTTGCTAATCAAAATGACATCAACCTCACAGATGCAATAAACAAAAATTTTACTAAAAAATCGACTAGAGATAAAACGAGGCACAAGGATAATCCCAAGCTAAATAAGCTATAATTAGACAACCTACTTATATTAGTTTCGCAAAGAAAGAGCTTCTAAGGCAATTTTTTTTAGTTCAGTAGGGTAAGCAGCGCCTTCTTTTCTGAGTATTACTTTGCCTTTAGCATCTAGGAAAAGCAAGGTGGGTATGACATGAATATCGTAGATAAGTTTTAAATCAGGTCCTTCGCTAGAGTCAGCATCCACCCTATAGTTGATAAAATTGGTATTAAATAAAGTTGCCATCTCATCATTCGTATATACATCGCGTTGCATGAGCTTACAAGGGATACACCATGAAACATTGACGTCTAGGTAAACGAGTTTATTTTCTTTAGCCGCAACGTTTAATACTTTAGATAGTATGTTACTGTTTTTAAAATCAAATTTAAAATTGGCCTTATCAACAATAATTTCTACTTTCGTGCCCTAGTTAAAAACTACCTTTTCATCTTGTGTCTCTACAACAGGTTTTACCACCACTACTTTGGTAGGTGGAGTTCTTTTAACTACTTTTTTTTGCACAACAAGATATAAACGATAGTAGAAGCAATGCAAAGAGAAAACTATTTTTCAACGGTAATGATATATTTAATGTCATGAAACTACATTAATAGTAATGATAAAACACATTTTATAAATAAATTATTATAATTTTTGCCTATATGTTTGACAAAACAATAAAACTTGTTAATTTTGCACCGCTTTTAGAAGTAACACAAAAAATATTAGTATTTTTTGACGGGCCTATAGCTCAGCTGGTTAGAGCACCTGACTCATAATCAGGTGGTCCCAGGTTCAAGTCCTGGTGGGCCCACTCACTTTAGAAAACCTTAATCTTAATTGGTTAAGGTTTTTTATTTTTATACTGATTGTAAGTGTACTCAATAATCGATTTTCACCAAACTAAGCTTGCCATTCTTTTCACTAGGTACGATAACGGATGACGGTCCTGTCTGCACGGCACTTCTGAATCGTAGTTTTAAGCCTTGATAGTCCGTGCTTAGTACGCTTTTGCGCTCTACGCTTCCGAGTGGGTCGAGGACATATTCGCTGACTGTATTGTTGTTTTTGATTTCGTCATTAAATATGAGCTTTATTCGGGAAGGAGTTATGAAAAGGAAGTAGGAAGAAAAAACCCCATCATCATCCTGCGAAAATTGCTTTTTGAATAATACTTTCTTCCAGTGTTCCTTGCCGTCGGGATAAGTCGCTATAGCCAGTATATCTTCATGATAGTAATCTATGTACCCCCGGGACGGTATCATATCACCAAATGGCCCGATGGTATTCATTTGAGATCTACGCGCAAACTCTTTGACAGACTCTAGCAGCAATACACATCCACCATCATGTCTGATTCTGATGTTTTGGAGTTTAAAAAAAGTTAGGCTTTTTACTTTTCCTATTTTTTTGCCATATACCTCTGCCAAGAACTCTAGCGAAAACAAGTTGGTGATAATCTCAGCATCGGCAGGCATCAGCTCTGGTGCGATAGTAAATCCAAAATATCCATTGACTGAGTCGTCATTATTTTGCGAAGTAAGCCCACCGATGACCAATTTTTTGTTTATTTCGTCATAGTCAATTGCAAATGAAGCGATACCGAATTGGTCGGGAGTAAATTTGTGTATAGATATACTCTTTCCCGAACGAGCCCAGATAATGGTTTGACTTTCTTCGGGAGCTATATTCCAAAAGGAAGCTTTTCTACCTGATATAAAAACGCTGCCATCATTAGTAAGCAATATTTTTTCAAAATCTGACTTAAAATCAAAATTATCTATTAGCAATGTATAATTATCTATAGTCTCAAAAGTATTATTATCAACTAATATAATGTTGAGATTTTTTCCTAGAGGTGTAAAAAGTATTATTTTTGATTTGTCTTTTGACATAGTGAATCTACATGCACCCTCGCCAGATAGCGTTGGGGTTTTGAGGATAGTTACAGTATCTAGTTGTTTGACCCACATATCATATCGTCGTACTTTTATGATGGTATTTCCATCCATTCTGTACGAATAATAAAAATTAAAAGTTGAGTCTTTGGGTAAAATCGCCACAGGAAGGATATTCTTTTTTTCAAACTCAATGGAAGTAGTGCTTTTGTATCTCATGAGGTTGTCATACACATCAAAAGAATGGTCATATCCCTTGTCATGATAAAAGATCGTGTGATCACCTACATTGGGAAGGATGTCGTAAGCATAATTGTTTTTAATATTAATTTCATTAGAAACCAATACTTGTTGTCCTATCGAAATATAAGGAATCCAAAAGCACACTAAGTAAATTAAAACTCTTCTCATTAGTCAATAATTATATTTTAATTCTAAAGCTTGCTGCATTTTGATCGTATCGTCCTACAAAAATACAGTTATTTTACCAAAAAGATCTCTCAACTACGATAATAATATTAAAAGTCGTAATATTTTAATTGGTATTATATAAAATAATATTTATTCTTATGATTAGGTAGATTCAGTTTATTTAGCGACAAATAATCAGCCTTAGTAGTATATACTAAATTATTGCCTAAATTTGCCCTTTCATTTTAACCTAAAATTTTCTACATGAACCCTTTTGCTTCTGTCATAATGCCAAATGACGAAAACCAATTAATAGAGTGTGTACCCAACTTTAGTGAAGGTCGTGATATGGCCAAAATCAAGGAAATAACTGACGAAATAGAAAAGGCAGAAGGTGTAAGGTTGCTAAATGTAGATCCGGGCAAAGCAACCAACAGAACGGTAGTTACTTTTGTGGGTCGTCCGTCGGCGGTGATTCAAGCAGCATACAGCGCTATCAAAAAAGCAAGTGAAATATTAGACATGAGTACACACAAAGGCGAGCATCCACGTATGGGAGTTACAGATGTGTGTCCACTGATACCTATCGCTAACATAACTATGGAGCAAACTTCTGTTTTTGCAAATATTCTCGGTGAGATTGTAGGCAATGACCTCGGTATCCCTGTCTATATGTATGAATCTTCAGCTAAGACACCAGAGAGAAAAAACCTAGCGACTATACGTGCTGATGAGTACGAAGGATTCAGTAAAAAAATAGGAAATTCTGAATGGAAGCCTGATTATGGACCACAAATAATGAATATAAAAAGTGGTACTACAGCGATAGGTGCACGCGATTTTCTGGTCGCTTACAATGTCAATATCAATACCACTTCTGTAAAAAGAGCCAACGCAATAGCTTTTGATATAAGAGAAAACGGAAGAGTAAAAAATGACCCTAAAACCAATAAACCTTTGTTGGATACGGATGGAAATGCCATCCGTATACCAGGCAAATGCAAGTCTGTAAAAGCTATCGGATGGTTTATAGATGAGTATGAGATCGCACAGATATCTATGAATCTTACGGACATCAATGCTACTCCTCTTCACATCGCCTTTGATGCGTGTTGTGATAGTGCACATCAGCGCGGTATGCGAGTGACAGGTTCAGAATTAGTAGGTCTCGTCCCTAAGTCTGTGTTAGTAGATGCGGGTAAGTACTTTTTAGAAAAACAAAATAGATCTATAGGTGTGGCAGAGGACGAGCTGATACACATTGCGGTCAGAACACTAGGTTTGGATGAATTATCGCCTTTTGACCCTAAAACAAGAGTAATTGAGTATTTACTCAAAGAAAGAAATGAAGATAAACTGGTGGACAAAACACTGGTAAAATTTGCTAACGAAACAGCTTCCGAAAGTCCTGCCCCAGGAGGAGGAAGTATTTCAGCTTATGTTGGTACGATGGGTATAGCGCTCGGTACTATGGTTGCTAATCTATCAGCAGCTAAGAATGGGTGGGAAAAACAGTTTTCATACTTTTCACAAAAAGCATGGGAAGGACAGCAGCTCAAAGACCATCTGCTAGACCTAGTTGATGCAGATACGCTTGCGTTCAATAAAATCATGGATGCTACCAGACTTCCCAAAATAACGGTGGAAGACAATACCGCTAGGGATAAAGCCATAAGCGAAGCGACAATCAATGCTATAGAAGTTCCACTCAAAGTGATGCGTACGTCATACCTTGCGATGGAGTTGATAGCCGCAATGGCTTCTAAAGGTAATCCAAATTCTGTATCTGATGCAGGCGTAGGAGCATTATGTATGCGTACTGCTGTGGAAGGTGCTTATCTCAATGTGTTGATCAATTGCAAAGACTTTGATGACACAGCTTATGTAACCCAAGCTACAAAAGAAGCCAATCAACTGCTAGCAGACGCTAAAACTAAGGAAGAGGCGATATTGCAGACTGTACGTATCATTATTTCAGGTGGACAGTCGATATAAGTTATAGGGCACACAACTGATTAGAAATAAAAAAGCGGTTCTTTCAGATAAAAGGAACCGCTTTTTTATTTAATATTTAAAATGAGATTACTGAATCACTAACTTTTTGATAGAGATTGCTGATCCTGATTGTATTTTGACAAAATAAATACCTTTAGTCATGCTTTGTGTGTTAATACTATGTACAGATACATTGTTGTCTAGTTTCATGGCATTGGTATAAACACTTATACCATCTACATTTAGAACTTCTACACTTGCGGTCATGCTTGTAGGAGACTTAGCGATAACATTTACATACGACGAAGCAGGGTTAGGCGACAGTACAAGACCAAAGTAATCTTTATCAGCGTTCTTAGTTGCTACTTGACTGTCCGTATCTACGATAGTCTCTACGATCTGAGAGCAAGTTTGGTTTTGTGTACCGCCGTCAGATCCAATACAAGCAGCAGATCTATATTTATATACATCTATAATTTCAAAATCATCTACCACCCATCCTTGGAACTCACCACCTACAGGGGCAATAGTTCCATTAGATCCGAATCTAAACCTAAAGATAACTTCTTTACCTTTGTAATCAGATAGATCAGCGTACGAATCTACCCATACTTCGTCAGGTGATGCACCAGAGAAACCGTCTAAACTAGGTGTTGCAAAGGTATTGTAAGCGATACCACCACTATAACCATTTCTAAAAAACTTGCTATTCGGAAGAATAGCAAAACCTTTGCCAATTTCACCTATTTCTACAAATCCACCGTCATTTATTTCTTCGGTGTTATACTTATGAAAAAATCTTAAAGCTGGATTGTCTCCCGTGATCAAGTAAGGTGTGGAAAATAGTACGGCGTCGTTTTCTGCTGCAGTATTGAGTATTTCATACGAAAACTCTGGAGATCTTACTACATCAGAATCTTGTATCCAATCTTCACTGCCTTCAGTTTTTGTTATATCCCAGTTGAAGTCGCCGTCAAAACCTTCGTAATGAACTCTTTTAGACTTGTTGGTGATGTTGGACTTAGCTTTGTAGGTAATGGTCAATGGCTTGTCATAATCCATTTTACCTACTTCAAAAGTGACTTTATCTCCTACTAGTTTTGAAGGAATAGAGCTGGAACCTTGAATGTAGGTCATACCGGCAGGCAATTCGTCAGTGATTACTATATTGTTTTTATCTTCTTTTATGTGATTGATAGCTGTTAGCGTGATGCTTACTTCATCACCTGCGTCGATAGATGGGGTTACTGATTTAGATATTTTTAGAGATTCTACGCAAGTAGCCTTACCTTGGAAACTTTCTTCTCCGTCATTTCTATTGACAGTAGTACCTCCTTTTGAGCCAAAACCAAGACCTCTTCTAGCAAAAACATCCCAAAGCATACATTCGTGTTTACCACCAAAATGGATCTTATCTGCTGCTATTATTCCGTCTCTTCCTTGTATGAATCCAGGATTACAGTTCTGTATTTTCATGCCCTCCATGACCAGATATATAGCTTTATAATTACCAGATGTAGTATCAGTCATTATAGGATTATAACCATATACGTCTATAAATGCCCAGTACATATCCCAAATCATACTATTCCAAACCTCTCCAAGTGGGTGTGGTGCTGTTGTTCCTCTGATATCTTTAAATGTCTGTGGGTTGATGGTCATGTCTGTAGAATAAGGAAATCTTCGAATTCCTCCACCTTGAGATGTTTGAGAAGCCGCATAAGTACCTATTCCTCTACGATCAGAACCTTTGTCCTCTGGTTCGTGTGTCATGATTAGTGCAAAAAAATCACTCCAGCCTTCACCCATCTGCTCATCATTGCCTAAACAGCCAGAATTTCCTGGACCACCAGTTAATCTATTAGAGATGCCGTGACCAAACTCATGTGCTATCACACCGTTGTCCAATGCTCCATCTAAGTATTTAGAACCAGACGAACCCCTTTTCTTTAGAGTCATCGTTACTATCTCACCATTTTTAATGGCTAAGCGTATTTTATCACAAGTTGATTTTTTTAGAAATATAGAAGGTATAGTGACTGATGTACCTTGGGCACCACCAGCCATACCTATCACAGCTTCACCGTTACCGCCATCGACTCCTGCTATGTTGCAAATGATTGCAGCAATAGCGCCTGCACGTTGAGCACGTAATACTTTGTTGCTAAACTCACAAATACCTCTGTCTATTAAGGCAATATTGCCAGTAACTTCGGCGCCGTTTACTACAGCATTACATACTGAAGTAGGATTGGTACTGCCATCTCTAGCTACTACTATTTTTCCAGATACTGCGGGCTCATTGTTTTCAGGTATCGGTTGTCCGAATTGTCCTGTGCCATACTCGTCGATAAAGCCTTTGAGTGACTCTGGTGTGTCTAATGATACTGATCCTCCGTCATTATCCCAAAAGAACATCTGCATTCTACCATTAAAACCATCTCTTGGAGTAGAGAAGTTGGCATTGTTGATTTTTGGATTATCGGCACTTGGTGCAGTTTCGTGGTTAGAAATACCATCAAAAGCTTGTGCAAGTACATAATCTTCTGAGCCGCTTATATTAGTATAGTTTTTGGCTTGAAAGTTTCCAGCCTTTTCGTCAAAACCATATAGCGCTGTTACATCGTGCATCATATTGACCATATAAAAAAGGTTGGTAACAGATGCATCAGCTGATTCTCTAGGATCTTGTAACAAATCTATAGGGAAGTCAAAGTTTAAATCAGCTCCTCCTTCTGGATCTAACCCGTCTGACTCATCGTCATCATTTTTGTCTTGGTAAGCATGTACGTTATTTCCTCTAGTGGTAGTGAACTCTGCTCCGTCTACTCCGTTAGTGTCATGCCATCCGAATGGTGAATATTGTGGATATTGGTCATCCGAAACGATGGCTCTGTCACCGTGGTTAGGACTCTCCGCTGGAAGTTTAAAAACATTATATTTAGCAGCGGTTAAGCCCATTTTTTGTTCAGCAGCGACTTGAGTCACTGGTTTTGCTGCTCTATTGAAGTTTCTAAAAGTTGCTACGCCACAGTTTTCGTGATTATCATAAGCTCCTTTGAGATGCTGACAATACACTGTGTAATTGTGCTTAGAGACAAATGCTCCAGTGTTGGCACTTATATTTAGATCCCAATAGTCTGCAGATGTCTTCATGTCTAAGTTCATGTTCCAAACACGGAGAAGCTTGTCACCTGACAAAACATACTTTTCTTCTACAGGAATTTTAGAGTTTACTAGTTCTGCAAACTCATATTCTAAAAATCCTTTGTCAGACCGTCCCAATGCTATGGGTTGAGTTCTTACTTTTTGGTCTAGATGGTTAGCTGCGCTTAATATGGCAGATTTTGCGTCAAGCGTTGCATTGCTTTGATCAACTTTTGACTTAGCGTCTTTTACAAAACTACTAGCAGCGTGTACTACTTTTCCAGATTTGTCAATGATAACTGTAAAAATTGCATTGTGAATAGGCAAGCCATTTACAGTTTGGTTAAGGTAAAGATAGGTGATGCCCTTATCAGAGGTTATTTCTGATGAGATCAGCATATCTTTTGTATCTTCTCTGGTGATGTCATATTCTGAGACATTACTATTGAGATACGCAACTGCTTTTTCAAGTGATGTCTGAGCCACAAGTTGGCTTGACAAACTTAGCAGAATTAATAGAATAAAAAGGTAAAACTTTCGGTGCATGTTATGTTAATTTTAGCGATGAATAAAGCATTAAAAACTACCCAATACTGTGAAACAATAAAGCGGATTTTTTAAAAGCAAGGTTAAATATAATAATTTTCTCAAACTAAATAAAAAAATAATGTTAAAAATGTCTTCTTTGAGACATCTTGAATAAATTTTGTCATCTTTGTGGTCATAATTAAAGCGTAACACAACAATTTATGCTTGGATAAATTTTAATTACTTACATCCCAAAACTAAAAAATATGTCTGATATTATATATGGTAGGAACACAATTATTGAAGCATTTGAAGCATCACTAGATATAGAAAAAGTATATCTTTTAAGCTCCCTTAGAGGTGAGTATGAAATAGAAGTTAGAAATTACTGTAAAGAAAATGATATACCACTCGCCAAAGTTCCAGAAATCAAACTCAACGAACTTACGAGGTTCAAAACTCATCAAGGTGTAGCCGCGATTATATCTCCGATCAAGTATGTAGATTATAGAGAAGTTATCGCAGAGTTGCTAACAAGCGGTATAATTCCAATGATTATTGTCCTAGATGGGGTCACCGATGTCAGAAATATAGGAGCGATAGCCCGTTCGGCTTACTATTTTGGTGCAGACTTGATGATCGTAACGGGTAGTTTCTCTGGTCGTATCAATGAGGATACAGTCAAAGCTTCGGCAGGCGCAATCCTCAACTTGCCAGTTAGTCGTACCAGTTCCCTTCTGACATTGATTAGTGAGTTGCAAAGTTTAGGTATCATGGTAGTGGCTACTAGCCTGAAGGATGCAGTCACACCAGATGAGATAGACATGACCATTCCTACAGCGATAGTATTGGGATCAGAAGATAAAGGACTGCATTACAAAACTTTAGAAATCGTAGATGCAACCGTTAAAATTATCAGTGTGAGTGAGTTTGACTCGTTAAATGTGTCAGTAGCGGCAGGAATATTATTATACGAATGCAGTAATCAAAGAAAAGCCAAGTAACTTTTTAAACTACGGAGTTCTAAACTTTTTTCTTATTATTTTTCTTGTAAAAGTCAAAATCAAAATATATTTCAAATATGAAAAATTTAAAATTTAGAAAAAGCCTAACAGTGTTGATTATGGTTATGCCTCTGTTTTTGGTATTTTCATCTTGCAAAACCAAAAAATCAATAACGGACACTTCGGCCAATGAAAAAGGATTACTTTGGGAGATCACAGGCAATGGTGTAAAATCACCATCTTATATCTTCGGAACTATACATTTGATACCTGCGACAGATTTTTTCTTGCCACCAGGTACAATGTCAGCGATAGATGCGTCAAAAAAAGTTTTTTTTGAGATAGATATGAAGCAGATGACCGATATGTCTGCTATCATGGGAATAATGAATAAAATCTATATGAAGAATGATACTACACTGCAAGACTTGATTACACCAGAAGATTATAAGTTAGTATCTGCACATTTCGAAAAGGCGGGACTTCCTATATTTATGTTAGAAAAAATGAAGCCGATGTTTCTGTCAGTTTTTGCTTCTACAGATATGGATCCGTCTGGGATGCAAAATGGTTCAATGAAATCTTATGAAATGGAAATACTTGAGCTCGCTGAGCAAACCTCAAAACCTACTGGAGGACTTGAGACAATGGATTTTCAGTTAGGACTTTTCGATGAGATACCTTACAAAGTACAGGCAAAAATGCTTGTAGAAGCAATTACTATGGGCAAAGAGGGAGATGATAGTTTTGACAAAATGGTAGTGATGTATAAAACCCAAGATATACACAAGATGGCAAACTTTATCAACAATGAGTCAGACCAAGTGGGTGGTTATGAAGATAAGTTGCTGACCGATAGAAATAGAAACTGGATTCCTATCATCAAAGAAAATATAGCAAAGGAAGCTTGTTTTTTTGCAGTAGGAGCGGGACATCTAGGTGGAAAAACTGGAGTAGTCAATCTATTGCGAGAAGCAGGATATAAACTCAAACCGGTCAAATAGAAGGATAAAAAGCGTCTTTGTAGTGTGATAGTTTGGGATTGAGCTCTTTGTCAAATACGATGCTGATGATATCAAACCTGATCTCGTCTTCATAGTTGATAGATTCCATATATTGACCGGCAGCGTCGATGATCAGGTTTTCTTTATAAGCAGAGATGCTTTCCTCTGGTGCACCATAGTATGTGTAAGACTTAGCTTTGACCTCTACGAATACTATTATTTTTTTGTCAAGGGCAATAATATCAATCTCAGCTTTGCTAAAACGCCAATTTCTTTCTAAAATCTGGTAACCCAAAGATTCAAGATGTAAGGCAGCAGTATTTTCTCCTAGGGTTCCTATTTTTTGTTGCTGTGCCAAAGATTGTTTATTGAGAGAAATTATCGAACACTAATTGTCGTTAAGATATGACTTTAGCTCAGGATATTTTTCTGTGAGTGAGATGGCATCTAATCTGGAAAGTTCTTTATTCCTATAAAAAGGAACGACCTTTGCATCAAAAATATCATACTTTATCATGCCCTTTTGTAAATCTTTGGCAGAAACGTAGCTTACAAAGTTGCCAAGTGTGTATAGATATGTATTTACATTAACGAGACGCTGCACGAGCGGATCGATATTGAGGTTGAGGACATCATTTCTAAACATTTGCCCTACACTAGCAATGTTTACTCTAAAAGTTACACCTTCGTTGTACTTCATAAAAGTATCCCAATCATCAGCGCGATACTGCACAGCTACGGCCGGACCCTCGTAGACTGTAGTAAGATTGTTTTCTATAGAATTGTCTATGAAGAAATCTATACGATTATTGGTTCGATCAGCTAGTGTAGAGGCTATGCCATTGATGTATGGTTCGGCTACAGGAAAGTGTGCTCCAGCGCCTTGTATAGTTAGACGATGTGCGCTGATACCTAGTTTTACAAGGTAGTCGGCCAATTTTTCAGCTCTTTTGATAGAAAAGTAAAGGTCATTTTCGATTCTGTCTGTCAATGCTTTGTGGCAAGTAAAAGAAACTTTGATAGACGGATAGACGATCATAAGATCATAGATTTTTTTTAGCGACTCAACATTAGCAGGAGATAATAATTCTTCACTTTCTTTATAGTAAAAAGGTCGCATAATGAACTCTCTTGGTGGGGATTTTATAGCAGCTTCCTGTTTAGGACTTATTGCAAGTATATCATCACTCGATACAGCATCGGTATCAGTGGAGTTAGATGGAAGAAAGGGCAGCTCCATAGCTACTCCTAACTGAGCTAACTCTTGATTCTTGAGGTATCCTATGTATAGGTCATAACTTCCATATCCATCTAACCGATCTGATGCAAAAAGCATAGAAGTGCCGTCAGCATTTAGCTCTAGATCAACGTCATTGCCAGTAGAGTTAAGAGGCAGGCCCATATTAGTAGGTGCACTCCAATTGCTGTCTTCGAAAATAGAACTAAAAAAATCATAACCCCCGAACGTCTCTAAGCGATCAGAAGAGAAATAAAGTTTTGATGCGTCTCTAGTGAGGTTAGGTGCTACTTCATTAAAAGCTCCATTGATGATAGGTCCAAAATTGATAGGAGCAGACCACAAACTATCCCTATAAGTAGCATAGTAAAGGTCATATCCGCCATATCCTCCTATGATGATGGCACTAAAAATAAGCAAAGTATCATTAAATATAAATAAATCTTTGTCTCCTCTACTACCATCAAAAGGAAGTGTTGATTTTGTAGGCATCAATCCAGGAGTTCTGTATAGTGTAAAGGAATCCACGTATAAAGTACTAATTTGTTTGTTTTTGGACTTTAGGTAATAGATAGCACTTCCTTCGGGGTTAAAATCTTGGATGATGTCATGCTGAGGTGAGTTGAGTAGTTGTTCAAAAATCAGAACTTGACTCCATATACCATTTTGGTTACTGACCATATACATATCAGAACTATACTTACCTTTGAGCACGTCCTCTTCTCCCTTATCATTGCGCAAACCTCCATTACTTCCTGCACGATTAGAAGAGAAGTAATACTTGTTTTGAAAGTTGGGCGATTGTATGACACCGAACTCATCGTTTTCAGTATTGACGGTAGAGCCGAGATTCTCTACAAACGCCAATTGTGGAAGGTATTTGAGATTCATAGCGAGTCCACACTTTTTGATTAGTTGTATTGTATTGACCCAGTTGACGTCCTTAGGGTTTGTGGCGTTGAGGTATTCCTTTAGAAAAGGTGCCGCCGTTTCGTAGTCACCCAATAACATATATGCTTGTCCAGCATACAGAAACTTTAACTTATCTTTGGTATTGAGTCGATTATAAACAGCCAAGTCATCTAGTGCTTTTGAGGGCTTATTGGTTTTGAGATAACAGACAGCACGATTCAGCAAAGACTTAGGATCTTTATTGATTTTGTTCAACTTTTCGTAAAGAGGAAGTGCTTCATTGTACTTCTCTGCTTCGTAATAGGTTTGAGCCAGTTTTTTGATCTCAGATTGACCATTGATTATCGAAAAAGGCACAATAACCCAAATCAGTAAAAATAACACTAAACCCTTAATCATCTTAAATATTTGTGTTTAAATCAAAGCCCTCCATGTAGTCAGCTATTCTTTTTAGGAAAGATCCTCCTAGGGCACCATCTACGATTCTATGATCATAGGATAGTGACAAAAACATCAGGTGACGTATAGCGATCACATCTCCATATTCAGTCTCTAATACAGCTGGCTTTTTACGTATAGCACCAGTAGCAAGTATAGCGACTTGAGGTTGGTTGATGATAGGTGTGCCCATCACATTTCCAAAAGTTCCTACATTGGTTACAGTGAAAGTACCGTTTTGGATTTCATCAGGTTTAAGCTTGTTGGTTCTTGCTCTATTGGCTAGGTCATTGACAGATTTAGTGAGACCTGCCAGATTGAGGTAGTCAGCATTTTTGATTACAGGTACGATGAGGTTACCAGATGGTAGTGCTGCAGCCATACCTATATTGATGTCTTTTTTGATGATGATTCTCTGGCCTTCCAGGGATACATTGACCATCGGAAAGTCTTTGATTGCTTTTACAACTGCGTCTAGGAATAGAGGAGTGAAGGTGATGTTTTCACCATATTTTTCTTGAAATTTCTTTTTATTTTTTTCTCTCCATCTCCACATATTGGTCACATCGGCCTCTACAAAAGAGGTAACGTGAGGAGAGGTCTGTTTAGACATCACCATGTGATCAGCGATGAGCTTGCGCATACGATCCATCTCCACTATCTCTACATTGCCTGAAGTAGTGACGCTGGGAGGCTTGACTTCTACAGGTTTTATAGCTGGAGATACGGTTGGTGCAACAGGTGCTACCGCTGCTGCGACTGTTTGTTGACCTCGAATGGACAGGTAGTCCATCATATCTTTTTTTGAAACTCGACCGCCTGCACCTGTGCCAGGTATTGTGTCTAGCTCCGAAGCTCTTATGCCTTCTTCTTTGGCTATATTTCTTACCAATGGAGAATAGAATCTGCCGTCAGGATTTATTTCTGTTTGTGTACTTATCTGTACCTCTTCCATGTTTTGGGTGATGGTTTGGGCAGATTGTATCACTGTGGGAGCACTAGGAGTTACACTTGGGGAAGGAGTTACTACCTCTCCTGCTGTCAACAGCGTAGCTATCACCTTACCTACTTCAACTACATCACCTTCGGCAAAAAATATTTCTCCTATAGTACCCGACGCAGGAGAAGGAATCTCTGAATCTACTTTATCGGTTGCTATTTCGAGGATTGTTTCATCCTGTTCTACGGTATCGCCTACATTTTTGACCCATTTGAGGATGGTAGCTTCTATGATGCTTTCTCCCATTTTGGGCATTAAGAGTTCTATTTTGGCCATTTAGATTTGATTGTGATTAGGTATTAAAGGCACAAAAATACGAATTATAAAATTAAGAAAGGAAACGAATACGAAAAATAGTGGAAAGGAAGTCTTTTTTGTTAGCTTTGATGTGGTATTTTGGTGTTGGCTATTAGCGGCTAGCTATTTTTTTAAAGGTGTAATGAACAGTCTCCAACCCACGGTTTTAACCATGAGATTATAAAGGCGAAGGAATGTTTCACAATTCCTCTTATCAAAGCATTTGTCGTAGGATTAAGTCGAAGACTTGGCATCGCACAAGCGTAGGTGCAGCTTATACGCAAGGGAAATAACTAGCGGAAAGCATTGGCTTTTCATTAAAAATCTATAAGCAACAATTATGATTCATTCATTCATAATCAGCAATTTTTGCTAGATAATCAGCGAAAACAAACCAAAATCACCTTAATAAAAAAATTATTAACAAAATATTTGGAAATAT
>Ga0105045_10000749_pt1 | contig 24881 bp, 19 predicted proteins | sample MAT02_FD_78089 | JGI IMG/M metagenome (GOLD analysis project Ga0105045, IMG submission 78089) | Freshwater microbial communities from Lake Fryxell liftoff mats and glacier meltwater in Antarctica - MAT-02 (megahit assembly) | ecosystem: Environmental > Aquatic > Freshwater > Ice > Liftoff... | reverse complement strand
GCCCGAGATTTTCCTATGGTGGAGGTTTAAGGTTTATTTTGGCTAAAAAAGACAGAGTACGATTACGAATTGATTATGGAAGAACAGTCAGAGAAGGAGGTGCGTTTTATGCTACAATTAATGATGCTTTTTGATTGAAATTTTGAAAACTGATGATTGAAATTCATCTTTGATTCCAAAAGTATGCTTTATATGAACAGAAAATTATGACTGACTTCTCAATATTTGCATCACTAGATATTAGACGGGTAACTTAAAAAGAAATTTGTATGTCTGATAGTTGAAATAAATTTTTGGCAATTTAATTTCTTTTGGATATACATTCGTTGCTATAACAATGTTATTTCTATTTTTGCGCTATGAAACCTTATAATATCGACCAAGCCATATTGCAGAGAGCATTCTCGCTGCTTTGCACTGCAAAATCTATCACGGAAGTTTTTGAAGAACAATTTAAAGTAGTATCAAAATATGTACATGCTACTTCTCGTGGTCATGAAGCTATTCAGATAGCGGTAGGTATGCAACTCTCACCCAAAGATTACATGGCGCCATACTATAGAGATGATGCCATGATGTTAGCCATAGGAATGTCGCCTTATGATCTGATGTTGCAAGTACTAGCCAAAAAAGAAGACCCATTTTCTGCGGGACGATCTTATTACTGTCATCCTAGTCTTAAAGATGACGACAAGCCTAAGATTCCACATCAGTCATCCGCTACTGGTATGCAAGTGATACCTGCGACTGGCGTCGCAATGGGTATTCAGTATAAAGAAAAAACTGGATTGGCGAGTGAGCTAGGTGCTATTGTAGTTTGCTCACTTGGTGATGCTTCAGTCACTGAGGGAGAAATATCAGAAGCTTTTCAGATGGCCGCACTCAAGCAGTTTCCTATTCTTTATCTTGTACAAGATAATGGATGGGATATTTCAGCAACAGCTGCCGAAACGAGAGCCATGAATGCTTTTGAATATGCCAAAGGATTTCCAGGTATTGAGGCTGTCACCATCGACGGGAGTGATTTCGATACTTGTTACCAAACGTTAAAAGATATCATACATATCATCCGTACTGAGAGGAGACCATTTTTGGTACACGCCAAAGTTCCGCTACTTAATCATCATACGTCAGGTGTGAGAAAAGAGTGGTATAGAGACGATCTTGAAGCGCACATGAAGGATGATCCGTATGATAAATTATTGGAGAGTGTAAGAAAATGTGGAATTTCAGAAGAAACTATCATTGATATTATACAAAGGACAAAAGAGCGCGTAAAGGCTGACTTAGCTAAAGCACTTCTAGCAAAAGATCCAGAACCTTCAGATTTGTTTACCCACGATTTTGCACCTACACCTGTTTTGGTGGAGTCTGGAGATCGGTCGCCTGTACATACAGACGAAACGGTCATGGTAGATTGTGCTTTGATTGCGATTCAGGAATTGATGGAAGATCATAAAGAGTGTCTCTTGTATGGGCAGGATGTAGGCGGAAGGTTAGGTGGTGTATTCCGGGAAGCAGCAACTTTAGCGCAAAAATTTGGAGATGATCGTGTCTTTAATACGGCTATTCAAGAAGCATTCATAGTAGGTAGTACAGTGGGTATGTCTGCTGTCGGTTTAAAACCAATTGTAGAAGTGCAGTTTGCGGATTACATTTGGCCAGGATTAAATCAGTTATTCACGGAAGTAAGTAGAAGTTGTTATTTGTCCAATGGTAAATGGCCGGTGAGTATGATATTGCGAGTGCCGATAGGTGCTTATGGGAGCGGCGGACCATTTCATAGCTCAAGTGTAGAGTCAGTTTTGAATAATATACGAGGTATCAAAATCGTATATCCGAGCAATGGGGCAGACTTGAAAGGGCTTATCAAAGCTGCTTATTACGACCCTAATCCTGTAATAATTCTTGAGCACAAAGGCTTGTATTGGAGTAAAGTCAAAGGCACAGACACTGCTAGAAGACGAGTGCCAGCCAAAGATTATATTCTCCCATTAGGAATAGGTAATATGGTGCAGGAAGCGACTTGTGATAAAAAAGAAAATAAAGTGCTGATAGTTTCTTACGGTATGGGTGTACATTGGTCATTGAATGTAGATAGTGATCTTGCTAATAGGGTAGGGATACTAGATCTTAGGACGTTGTACCCATTAGATGAAGCATTGATTTTTAGGAAGTCAAAAGAGTATAATAGAATCATTGTACTCACCGAAGAGCCTGTCAATAATACATTTGCGCAAAGTATTGCGGCAAGGATACAACAAAATTGTTTTGAGTCATTAGATGCACCAGTGACTACAGTTGGGTCTGAAAATATGCCAGCAATACCATTGAATGAAGTATTAGAAAAAACCATGCTTCCCAATGCGGCTAAATTGAGTCAAGCCATCAGAAGTATTTTGTCATACTGATGCAACCCTTTGGGTTTTTATGATGTCCTTTGATTATTATTTCACCTTTTAATGTGTTTGATATGAGATTTCTTTTTTCTATTTTACTAGTTGTATTTTTGTCATGCATGAGTATTGCACAAAGTAAATCCCTTCCTGCTTTTACATCTATAACGACAGGTGGATCTGTCAATGTGGAGCTGATAAAAGGAGATTCGCCAAAAGCAGAATACACCATACAGAAAGGCAATGTAGAAGACTTATTTATCGAAGTAAGGGATGGTGAGCTGACTGTAAAAATAAAATCACAAAACAAAAAATGGTCTGGATCAGGGACTAAAGCAGTGGTGAAGGTTTATTATCAGGAATTGAGTAAAATAGATTGTGCATCAGGGTCATCCATTTCATCATATTCTGAATTAGATGCATCTTCCATGGAGATAGATGCTTCAAGTGGGGCAAATTGTCAGTTAATACTAACAATCAAAAATTTAAAAGTAAACGCTTCATCAGGGTCCAAAGTATCAATAAGTGGTACTTCCAAAGTGGGTAGTTACGATGCGTCTTCGGGTGCTAGAATTGATGCTGCTGCTAACGAATCAAAATCTGTAGTTGTAAATGCTTCATCTGGAGCCAATGTTATGGTTCATGCTACCAAAAAAATTACAGCTGACGCAAGTTCAGGAGGTAGCATCAAGTACAAAGGGAACCCAGAGAGCAAAAATATCAATTCTGGAATGTCTGGTTCTGTAAATACATTTTGAAACTGTTAAGATAAAGAAGTGCCACATTTAAGAGCGGTAATTAGTATGTTTTTAGTTTTGGGCTACACAAATTATTAATTTTATGTCGATTTCTTGTCATTATTTTAATATTTTACTAAAAAATATCACAAAAAGCCATACTTTTGAATTCGGTCTTTGTTGTAATCTACAATGACCTTATTAAAAAACAAAAGTTTATGTTTTGTAGAGTACTGAATTTAATTCTAATTTTTATCCCACTTGGTGGGATTGGACAAAAGTCCTTCCAACCTAAGTTGGTAGAAACAGAATGGAAAGGCGTAGTGTATAGGCAGGAATATACAGGAAATCTGACTTTTCATACGAATGGATATTCATTAGCATACAACAAAGGTAAACTAAAAACTTATTATAAAACGAGCTATTTTCATATCGAGTTGGGGTTTATGAGTGATCCACGAGAACAGAAACAGAATAGAAATATACCTGTTTCATTTAATAAAGTATCGCAATCTTTTCGATTTGGCAAACAAAACAATCTTTATGTTTTAAGAGTAGGAAAAGGTGTAAAAAAGCTAATAACTGATAAAGCGAGAAGGAAGGGAGTTGCGATGGGTTATAATTATGAAGCTGGGCCATCGCTAGCCATTTTGAGACCATATTATCTTGAGTTAATATATAATTTTGAGCAGGACGGTCAATTTTTTACCGAATTGAGATCGGAAAAATATTCAGAAGAAAACGCCACCAAGTTTCTAGATTATAATTCTGTATTTGGAGGCGCTCCAGGCAGCAAAGGTTGGTCAGAAATCAGTATTGTGCCAGGAATTCAAGGTAAGTTTGGTTTGTTCTTTTCCCTTGGCGCTTTTGAAGAGTATGCTAGATCCTTAGAGATAGGTATTATGGGAGATTTATTTATTCGCAAGATTCCTATTATGGTGGAGACTGAAACTATCAGAAGTAAACCATATTTTATAAACTTTTACGCTACTCTTGAGTTTGGTAAGAGGACAAATTAATTCACAAAAAATTTATATATAGTGGTTGAACTTCCCGTGGTTGCAGCAATGCCAACTGAAGAGAAAAGGAAAAAACCTGATTGGTTGAGGGTAAAACTTCCCATAGGTGAGGATTATCGAAGAGTGCGAAATTTAGTAGATGAATACAAGCTACATACTATCTGCCAAAGTGGAAATTGCCCCAACATGGGTGAATGTTGGGGAGCAGGTACTGCTACATTTATGATTCTGGGTAATGTTTGTACAAGAAGTTGTTCGTTTTGTGCAGTGAAAACAGGGAGACCTAATGAATATGATGAAGATGAGCCACGCCGAGTAGCTGAGGCTATATTTCTCATGCAAGTCAAACATGCAGTCATCACTTCTGTGAATAGGGACGAACTCAAGGATAGAGGTGCAGAAGTATGGTATCAGACGGTAATGAAAATTAAGGAAGCATCTCCGCATACAACTATCGAAACCCTTATACCTGATGTGAAAGCTACTTGGGAAGCGCTCGAGAGGATGATCAGTGCAGGGCAAGAAGTTGTTTCACACAATATGGAAACCGTAGAAAGTTTATACCGTAAGGTCAGGCCACAAGCTAGATATGGACGATCTCTTGAGCAGATTAAACGTACTAAAGAATATGGTAAACGCACCAAGTCTGGCATCATGGTTGGTTTGGGTGAGACTCAAGAAGAAGTCCTAAAGATTATGGATGACTTGGCTGCACACGGGTGTGATGTACTCACGATAGGTCAATATCTTCAGCCAACTAAAATGCATATTGATGTAGCCGAATTTGTGCACCCAGACGTATTTGCTTTTTATCAATTAGAAGGAATGAAACGTGGGTTCAGCTTTGTAGAGAGTGGTCCTTTGGTAAGGAGTAGCTATCATGCAGAGCGCCATCTTTAAAGAAAATAAAAATATTTTAAAAAAAGTGGTCAAATTTATTGTGCAATTTACATAAGTGTTATACATTTGCATCGCATTTGACAAAAAACAAAAGAGCAAACTCAAACTCAATCTCAAATGTCTCCTTAGCTCAGCCGGTTAGAGCGCCGGACTGTTAATCCGTAGGTCCTAGGTTCAAGTCCTAGAGGGGACGCAAAAGCCTGATCAGAAATGATTGGGCTTTTTTAATTTTAATTCAATTAGCTTTATAATATTTATATTTTACAAACCTTTTAGTGAAAGTATGACGTCTATACAATAGAATTGTTAATAAATATAGATAGAAATGAAAAATTTAATGAAATCCGTACTTTTGCTTTTATTATTGAGCTTCTTATGCTTCTCTTGTGGTAAGGATGAAGAATGTCAAGATGCCGACTTCATTGAATTTGGTCATTATTATGGCTTTTGTGTAGGAGAAAGATGTATAGAAATATATAAATTGGATGCATCTCAGCTATACAAAGATACTAGCGATATCTATCCATCAACAACTTTGAATGACAATAGGAAATTTATATTATTACCATCCCAAAAATTTGACCTTGCTAAGGGTCTAAGAAATAGCTTCCCTATTGGTCTACTTAGCGAAACAAAGGTTACATTTGGTATTCCTGATGGTTATGATCAGGGAGGACTATATCTCAGGTATAAATCTGAACAAACTGATCGATTATGGTTATTTGATAATGACTTGAGTCAAGTTCCTGAATATACACATAATTATCTCAATGAGGTAAAAAGGATAAAGGAGTTACTTCAATAGATAAATTAGATCGAGTAAAAAGTCACCATACTCACTTCACTAGATCAGCAGTCATTTTACGGATGCGGTCTTCGAGTTTTTCGGAAGTAAGTTTTTCTCTCAATCGGTCTACTATGATAGGAAATGAAAACGGGGTAGCTTTTGATGGCTTACTTATCATGATATGACTTGCTGTTATTTTTTTGAGACATTGTCTCATTCTGTTTTCTTCTAGTTGGAAAGTCATCACTTCTTCATACGTCTGGAGATATAATAGATTGTCAGGTTCATACTCTCTGAATACATCAAATATCAATTGAGAAGATGCCTGGAGGTGTCTTTCTTTTTTTTGCTTGCCCGGATATCCTGTAAATATCAATCCAGAAATTTTGGCAATATCCCTGAATTTTCTCCTGGCCATTTCCACATTATTGATACTCGACTGTATGTCCGATGCCAAATGGTCCGAGCTAAACAGTGCTTTTGTAATCACATTATCTACATCAATTGCTTGATCTGAAAGAAGTTCAAAACCAAAGTCATTCATAGCTATCGAAAAAGATATCGGCATCATCATGGAGATTCTTTTAGCTATAAGAGCGCCCATACCTTCATGCACATTCCTACCTTCGAATGGGTACATCAGAAGATGATAACCTTCTTTACTTTGAAAATATTCTACCAAAAACTCATCACGTTTGGGTATTAGTGACCTGCTTTGTTGTTTATCAAAGATGGGTTTCAGAGCAGATATTTCTTTGTCTTCGACGATTCCTTCTGTATACCTATATATTTTTTCCTGAAGTACTTTGGATAATTGCGAACTCCAAGGCATTCTACCTCCCATATAAGAAGGAATTTTGCCCGAAGTAGCTTTGCTCAATTTTACCTGAGCTACCATTTCTTTTATACGAATGAATTCTAGAGCTCTACCTGCAAACCAAAATACGTCTCCAGGACTCAGTTGAGATACAAACAATTCTTCAATGGCTCCTAGTCTTGTACCTTTGAGTAGCTTGATCTGTATCATTTGGTCTGACACTATGGTACCGATAGACAACTTGTGTTTAAGTATTTTCTTTTTATCAGCAACGATGTACCTGCCATCATCTGTTTTTTCTATTTTTTTGTACTCATCGTATGCTTGCAGTGAGTCGCTACCCATCAATAGAAAATTTAGGACTTTGCGCCACTCTTGATCAGAAATGGAAGCATAACAAAAAGTATTTTTTACTTCTGCTAGAATCTTGTCAGGATAAAATCCTTCTGATACAGCCAGTGTCATTAGATATTGTACTAAGACATCAAAACTCCTGATGTAAGGGATTCTCTCTTCTAGTTCGTTCTGATCAATGGCCATCCGAAGCCCTGCGGCTTCTATGAGTTCTAGTGCGTGTGTGGGTACAAAATATATCTGACTTTTTGCTCCTGGCTGATGTCCGCTTCTTCCTGCTCTCTGTACAAATCTGGATACACCCTTAGGACTACCTATCTGTATAATGGTATCAACAGGTCTGAAATCTACACCAAGGTCTAGACTTGATGTACACACTACAGCCAATATTTTGCCTTCATATAGTGCTTCTTCCACCCAATCTCTTATCTCTTTGCTGATAGAACCATGATGCATAGCTATCTGACCAGAGAGGTCTGGATCAATTTCTAGCAATTTTTGGTACCAAATTTCGCATTGTGCTCTTGTATTCGTAAAAATAAGGCTTGTTTTACTCTTTTTGATTATTTCTATGACTTTGTCCGCCAGTTTTAGGCCGAGATGGCCTGCCCAAGGAAACTCTTCAATAACATCTGGAAAAACTGAGTGAAGCTGAATATCTTTTTTTACATCAGCCCGTACGAGTACTCGTTCTGATGATTGAACAGAATACAAAAGTACATCTATAGCTTCTTCCATATTACCTATAGTGGCAGATATTCCCCAGATTTTTAGGTTTGGAATCATACCCCTGAGCCTTGAGATCGCTAGTTCTGTCTGTACACCTCGTTTTGAACCAATGAGTTCGTGCCATTCGTCAATGACAATGATATTTAGTGTTTTGAAAAAGTCGGGATATCCTTTTGTTGCCAACAAAACATGAATGCTTTCTGGCGTGGTGATGATGACTTCAGGTGGTTTTTTGAGCTGTGATTGTCGTTCTTTTGTCGTGGAGTCTCCTGTACGAATTTCTATCTGCCATTTGATGCCCAAAGCATCCGTTGCGCGTTGACATGACATTTGTATTTCCTTTGCTAGTGCTCGGATAGGAGAGACCCAAATCATCTGCAAACCATGATGAGATTTGGTTTTGTGGTCAGGATTTTTGATCATGAAATCTAGCAGAATACCGATAAAAAGAGAATATGTTTTGCCACTTCCTGTGGGTGCATTTACAAGTCCACTCTTATTATTTAAGATATGAGTCCAAGTCTCTTTTTGAAATGGCATGGGTTTCCATCCTTGGGTATGAAACCAATTTTCTACTAACTCCCACGACTTTTGCTGGTTCTCCATGATCGATTTGTCAATTTATCATACAAAAGTAATGGATTATTGTTCTTTTTATTGGATGATAATGGGGTGTAGATTCAATATTAGGTTACCTGGCCTATCTTATCATTCTACTCCACGCTAATCTTGTGAGGATCAAAAAGACAATAAAAATAAGCACAAACTGGTAGAAAGGCAAATATGTAAATATGAAGATGTGTGTCTTTTCTAGTATCCACATCATGCATATCAATACCGTGATGATAAAAACTAGACTACTTATCTTGTCAAATCCGGGGACATCATTAAGGCTTACATTTCTTCTAATCATCCAAATAGTTAGTAGCATACATAATACTGGGAGTATCTGAGTGAATAGATTGGTCTCCATAACAGGTTGTCTCTCAAATAGAAACATATAAATATTGAGCGTTATCGCAAAGATTCCAGGTATGCAGGCTAGATACACAAGTACCGTGTAGAGATATTTCCAAGGAGATAGGTGGCCTTCGCCTTTTCCAAATATGGTTGCCAAAAATGCTGTAAATGGTAACGCAAAAAAGTAGAATAATACTATTGATGGCTGAAGTGAAACTACTTCAAAAAACTGGCCTAACGTCATGATTTATATCTTTAGAAGAGTAAAAGTAATTTATTTTATGAATAAAAAAAAACACCTTCTACTATTTGTAAAAGGTGCTCTATTTTATGATGCTACACGAGTGTGCTTTTATTTTATCTCTCCGTCCACTTCTATTCTATTTTTTCTGTTAGCAAGTTCCCAAATGACATGGAAAATATGTTTGCCACGGCTAGCCATTATATCAAAATTTATTTTTTCCACATCATCGGTTGTTCTGTGATAATCTTCGTGGGTACCATTAAAGAAAAAGATGGAAGGAATACCATTTTTTGCGAAATTATAATGGTCTGATCTATAATAGTAGTTATTAGGATCATTTTCTGAATTGTAGGTATAGTCAAGGGTGAGCTGTGAGTATTTTTGATTGACTTCTTCATTTATTTTATGAAGATCTGTGCTTAATCTATCTGAACCAATGGCATAAATGTAATAAGGATTGTTTGTGTAAGTATCGTCTACTCTTCCCACCATGTCTATATTGACATTAGCAACTGTTTGGGTAAGTGGGAATATTGGATTTTGAGAATAGTATAGGGAGCCGAGAAGTCCTTTTTCTTCGCCACAGAACCAAACAAATGCTACGCTCCTATCTGGAGTATTGCCTTCTATAGTAGATTGCATTACAGCTTGTGCTAGTTCCATTACTGAGGAAGTGCCCGATCCATTATCATCAGCACCGTTGAATACTTCATCGCCTCTTTTACCCAAGTGGTCATAGTGAGCAGACACGATGATTACTTCATCTTTTTTTGATTTTCCTTCGACGTATGCTACGATATTATTTCCTTCTAATACTGTAGTTTCTTTTACCAATTTTACAGAAATAATTGTATTGAGTACTACAACTTCAGGTGTTCCTTTTGCCAATTTTTTACGTGACTTTAATACTTTTTTTTCATTTGTACCTATGATGGATTTTGCGATCGTAGAAGATATATGAATATGGTTCACATATTCTATCGGAGTTAAAGTGGTATTGCCAAGTTCAAGATAATTGCCCAATAGCTTTCTTCTGTTTTCTTCCAAAAGTTTTTTGACATCATTTTCTATTATTAATACCAATTTTACACCTTTTTCTTTAGCTGTTTTTAGCTTTTGTGCTAAGTCTTTATCACTCCACGATGATGGCATATTACTACCTGAAATGTAAGAAATACTATCTTTATCAATAGGTTCACCACGGTTTATCATGATAACTTTGCCCATTATATCTACGTTTTTATAATCGCTGTATTTGGCATCATCAATTCCATAACCCAAAAAAATAACTTCATCTTCAGATAAAGATGGTAAAGAATTATTTTTATCTGGAAAAGCCAAGAAGTCCCACAAATGTCTGTATTTCTCATTATTGACAGCTACTTCGAGTGTTGACCATTTAGAATAAGTAAATGCTACGGGTTGCAGATATGAAGATGCTCCAGGTATGGTCTTCATTCCTAGATTGCGCAAAAACTTTGTGATATAGTCTGCTGCCATGGCTATGCCAGGTTGTCCTGTTTCTCTACCTTCCAATGAGTCAGATGCTAAGATGGTAAGGTGATTTCTCAAGTCCTCTGCTTTGATACTGTTGGCATATCTTACAGAAGGAAGATTTGGATCATTGATGATGGCTTTGGTTGTGTCTGGTTTATTTACGCTGCTTATGTATTGAGCATTCGAGCATAAAGACAAAAATACTACTATAACTACAAGACTATATCGGTACATATTTTAATAATTATTTACTTGAGAGAGCAGATGTCAGCAAGGGATTTTATTTATCCTTATTTGATGTCTCCCACCTTCAAAACTACTTTCCAAAAACATTTTAACCATATTTTGTGCCATTCTTTTGCTAACAAATCTAGACGGGACACACATTACATTCGCATTATTATGTTGACGAGCAAGGGCCGCAAGCTCAGTCGTCCAGCACAGTGCTGCTCTGATGTGGCTATGTTTATTGGCTGTCATGCAAACGCCATTACCACTGCCACAAACTAATATTCCGAAGTCTGCAACTTTGGTCTCCACAGCATCAGCAACGGGATGTGCAAAATCTGCATAATCGGTTGCATCTGGACTAAAAGTACCTTTATTAAGTACCGAATGTCCTGATTTAGTAAGATACTTTATGATCAATTCTTTATACTCAAATCCTGCGTGGTCTGAACCTATGGCAATGGTCATGGCTATCAGTTATTTTTGTAATGTTGGTGAATTCATCAAAGATGATAATAAATCAGACATTTCTTTTTCAAAAGCAGGGTCTTCCACTTTTTTAGAAGTCTCTATGACGTCTTGGACCGAGCTAAGTCTGTATTGGTAGTCTCTTTCGAAACTATCAAAAACGTCCTTATCTGTCTGTGATTCATAAAATTCAATATATTGTTTTGTTTCTTCAGCCAAAATTTTAAGATGTTTTTTGGCAGACTCAAAATCTTTTGCATTGACCAATACATTGATAAAAGGCATGATACCAGCATCATATGGAAAATTCATGTGTGGGAAACCTTCAAAGTATTTATTGGCCATTTCGGCAGCTTTGGTCTTGTCTCCTCTTCTGTCAAACTCTAATGCCGCTCTAAGGATAACAAGCTTCATTGCTTGTACTTCGGCCATATAACTTCGGTCAACAAATAATTTCTTTTTGTCAAAATTACCCCATTCCCATTTGGTCATGATATTATTATATGTTTTGTCAGCATCGATATCACCATAACCATATATACTTGGCAATTGTGATCTATTCCTGACATTGGTAGGCGACACCCTTAGGCCTAAACCTTCCATTTCAACATAATTATTTAGACCTAGTAATTTGCTAGGCTGACATGTGATGGCAAAATATATTGGTCTTTCGTAAAAGTTAGATGCTATTAAGTCCATGATCGCAAGGTCGTCTTTGATAAAAGAGGAAGCTTCAGCAGGGAAAGTGATATTGATTTTATCTACCCATTCTGAAGAGTCAATATTTGGTTGGAGACCAAGTGCCATATATTTTTCTCTGTCCACAGGAATAAAGAAGTTTCTGCTTGTCACAAATGTCTGTCCCTTTTGTGTATTTGCAGGATCTTTTATTGCCCTCAATGCTTCATAGATATTCATAGGCGTAGCTAAGTTTTCTGGTATCCGGTTGAAGAAAAATATTTGATTTCTATTTTTACCTCTATAATCTTCTTCTGAGAGCGTCAGTTTGATAGGAGCAGAATCATTGACTTTACTTCTCAATTTATTGATATACCAATCTACGGCAATCAAACTTAAATTAACCACCCTGACATCCCTTCTGATACCTTCTACTTCCTGTGCGTACCATAGAGGATAAGTGTCATTATCACCGTAAGTGAAGATAATGGCGTTGGGCTCTACGCTATTGAGGAAGTTGGATGCATAATCTCTTGATGCGTAATGTTCCTTTCTGCTGTGGTCGTCAAAATTCTGAAAGCCCATGATGATTGGTGCTGACAAAACTATTAAACCTGCTATGGCGGCTGGTGCAATACCCGATATCTTTTTGGCTAAGAAACTATAAATGGCCAATACTCCGAATCCAATCCATATACAGAATGTCATAAATGAACCTACTAATACATAGTCTCTTTCTCTCGGTTCATTAGGTGGCTGATTGGAATATATTATGATCCCAATACCTGTGATTATAAATAGGATAGCCAAAGTGGTAAAGTCTTTCCTACGACGTGCAAAATGAAATACTAAGCCTAAGAGACCGAAAATGAGTGGCAAGAAGTAATATTTATTATTCGATTCATCATTTTTCATGGTATCTGGCAATGCGTCCATTTTATATAATTTAGCTTCGTCTATTGGCGTGATACCTGACTGCCAATGACCACTCTTAATATCCCAAGGGAAATAGCCTTGGTCAGCATTTTGCTTCCCCACGAAATTCCACATAAAATACCTGAAATACATCCAATTGATCTGATAATGTATCAGGAACTGTAGGTTATACCCCATACTTGGTTTACCTTTACTATCGCCATTTAAGGCTTCTCTCCACATACGATGCAGGTCAGGTCTTCCCTGTTCTGTATGGCCGATACGGGGGAATAATATTTTATCTTTAGAATCATATACATATTCGTATTTTTCGTCCACGACTACGTATTTACCATCAACTAAGCCATATCTATCTGTTCTTTTTACATTTACAGGTTGAGCGTCATAGTGTGGGCCAGATAATAGAGGTCGCTCACCATATTGCTCTCTGTTTAGGTATGGGAGAAGTCTCATAGCATCACCAGGATCATTCATATTGATAGGCGTATCTGCATTTGCCCTTACTACTACCACGCCAATGGTAGAGAATGCAATAGAGACAAATACTGCAGATATGGTTACTAATTGGAGTATCTGATTATTCTTCAAATGTGCATATCTTAATATGAAATAAGCCAAAGCAATAAGAATACCTATGGTGGGGATGATGCCTGTATGGACTGGTAAACCTAAGTTATTGACAAATAGTAGCTCCATATTTTTCCATAAAGTAGGTATGCCCACTATCACAAACTTCTGTATGAATACTAATCCTACCACACCTAGACCCATAGCGACCAATGCACCGATCAAATTATGATCTTTATATTTTTTGTAATATACCATAAGTGCTATGGCAGGAAGTGAAAGTAAACTCAAAAGGTGAACTCCCACAGACATTCCCGTCACGAATATACTTAGTACAAGCCATCTATTTGCTTCATTATCATTGTCTTTGTAATAATACTTGGTCGCAGCCCACACAGAGAGCGCTGTAAACATGGTAGACATGGCATATACTTCTCCTTCTACTGCTGAAAACCATATCGAAGTAGAAAAAGCAGTTGTCAGACCAGCTACGATACCAGCTAGCATCAAGGCTATGTTTTCACCAGAAGTAGTCTCCGATTCTCTTCCTACTAGAGCCAATTTGCCAAACATTATGGTTACCCATCCTATCATGGTTGCTGCAATAGAAGTACACAATGCAGACATGATGTTGACGGCGAATGCAATATCAGATGGATTGTCAGAAACTAGCTCCGCTATCCACGCAAAAATCCTACCTATGACTACAAATAAACCAGCTCCCGGTGGGTGAACTACTTGTAACTTGTATGCTCCAAGGATAAACTCACCACAATCCCAAAGACTGCCTGTTCGCTCTACTGAATTAAAATAAACCGCAAAGCTCACGATGAAGATGATGAGTCCGGCTATGTTAGAAAGTCTTTTTAGTGATTGCATATAATGGTAGATTACTAAAGATTTTTGATTTTAAGTTGCAAAACTAATAAAATAAGTTTAAATATGGTATAAATATATATATTCATGGACACATGTATCTCAATTTGCTTAGAAACGCAACGAATAGATGCTCTAAATCAGTATTTAAACGAAAATAATTGTCACTATATTATATTAATTCCTACCCAGCCGATTATTTATTTTATCCGTATTGTGGATGCTAATCTAAAGTCGAAGTATTATCAAGTTTATTTTTATTTTGGTATTTATCATACATAAATGACATTACCACAATCAAAAATAATGATGGCAGCATATTTTCTAGCCATACTTCACCTAGTTTGAGTAGTCTGATGGAAATACCTATGATAAGGATACCACCTACCGCACTCAACGCATCCATGACATTTTGATTAAAAATATTTTTTAATCTCAGGGCCAACATTGTAATGCCACCCTGGAAAATCAACATCGGAATAATCGAAAACAGCACACCGATACCATACGTACTTGCTAGCGCGATAGAAGAAAAACCGTCTAGCATGGATTTGACATATAATAATTCACGTTTTTGGTGTATGCCTTCTTCTAGTGCACCAATGATCGTCATCGAACCTACACAGAATAATAAAAATGCGGTGATCAGTCCTTGGGTAAAGCTGCCTTCCGTATTGCCTATTAATATTTTTAGACTATCTGAAAGATCATTGATGATCAGGTCAATTCTCAATAGTTGTCCAAATACAGCACCAATGATCAAGCTAAATATAAATATGAGTAAGTAGCCATCAGGTAGTCTCAATGCCATTTTTATTCCGATCAATAATGTACCCAACCCTACTGCTTGGAAGACAATTTCCTGTACTTCTGTCGAAAAAAATTGCTTCAACCATAACCCTATCAGGCTTCCGATTGTTACAGTTGTCATATTTACAATTGTTGCTTTAGGCCAGCTTGCCATTGGTTTTCTGATTTAACTACAATTATAGTCATTTTTCTCTATTACCAAAGGTATTGTAAAAAATATTATGTTTAGAAAAATTGTTATCCGTCTGCTACTTTCTCCTTTTTCATTGATTTATGGGACTGTGATATCTATTATCAATATGTTTTATCAGATTGGTCTTCTGAAAGCATCAAAATTTAGTGTACCTGTCATCGGTGTAGGAAATCTCAGTATAGGTGGAGCGGGCAAAACACCACACATTGAGTATCTGATAGAAATGCTCAAGGATTATCTAGATATTGCTACCCTAAGTAGGGGCTACAAAAGGCAAACACAAGGATTCAGATTTGTTACCAATGAAGATACAGCGTTGACTTCAGGTGACGAACCACTTCAATATCGTCGTAAATATCAGGATATAGTCGTAGCGGTAGGTGAAAACCGAGCTTATGCAATTCCACAGATAATACAGCGATACCCACAGATACAGGCAGTTTTGCTTGATGACGCGTTCCAACACAGAGGTGTCGAGCCTGGTCTTAATATTTTATTGACAGCTTATGATACGTTGTTTACTGATGATTATTTGTTACCAGCTGGAAGATTGAGGGAATGGCGATCTGGTTATGAGCGTGCTAATATCATAGTAGTTTCAAAATGTCCTACACACTTATCAGAAGCAGATAAGGAACGCATTACAGGTAAAATAAAACCAAAGTCATATCAGAATATCTATTTTTCTCATTATGAATACGGTTACCCATATAGTTTTTATCAAATGAATAATAGAATTTCATTAGACAAAGAGCTAGATGTTATTTTATTGAGTGCCATTGCTAATACGGATTATCTGTACAATTATCTGTACAAAGAAGTGAAATCAATACATGAGATAGAATATGCGGATCACCACATCTTTGATAAACATGATATCGAAAAGATTATGAAAGTTTATGGTAATAATGAAAGTAAGAGGAAAATCATCATAACTACTGAAAAAGATGCCATGAGGTTGGAGATGCATAGGGAGTTATTTCTTAAAAGCGGTATTCCTGTGTTCATTCTGCCAGCAAAAGTGGCATTTCATTTTGAAGAAGGTGAAAAATTCAATGCTGATGTAAAGAAATTTTTACTTGATTTTAGGGTATAGTTAGTTGCCTTTTAGTAGAATTATTGTCGACATTAAGAATATAACAAATAATTAATCTTGTGATTCAGATAATAAATTTACTTTTGTGAGCGGGGTAGTGTTAAAGTAAGTAAAGTGTTTCATGAGTAAGCAAGATTGAATATGGCTTTTGGAATTATAGATATTGTTCAAATAATAGGCGCAATAGGTATGTTTATCTATGGCATGAAGCTTATGAGTGAGTCTATTCAAAGGGCAGCGGGTGCTCAATTCAGAAATACACTGAGCAATATTACTAGCAATAAATGGATAGGATTATTGACTGGTTTTTTCATTACGGGTTTGATCCAATCATCATCAGCTACGACAGTGATGACGGTGAGTTTTGTAAATGCCGGTTTACTGACTGTGACGGAATCTATCGGGTTGATATTAGGCGCCAATATTGGCACTACTGTGACAGGATGGTTGGTATCTGTAGTTGGATACAAGTTGGTGCTTTCGACTTATTCTGTACCTCTATTTGGAATAGGCGTTCCCTTGTTGTTTGTAAAAAGTGGTATGTGGAAATATTGGGGAGAGTTTATCATCGGATTTGCTACCTTGTTTCTAGGTTTAGGGTTTATGCGAGAAGCAGTGCCTGCGCTTAATGATGACCCATTGATGCTAGAATGGCTAAAAAACTTCACTGAATTCGGAATTTGGTCTAATTTATTTTTTGTGCTAATAGGTATTGTGATTGCTGCATTGGTGCAGTCATCTAGTGTGGCTATGGCAATAACCTTGACTATGTGTGCACAAGGTTGGTTGCCATTTGAAGTGGCAGCTGCATTGATTTTGGGAGAGAATATAGGTACAACTTCTACCGCATTGATTTCTTCCGTCATAGGTAATCGCAATGCTAAAATTACAGCCAGGATTCATACTTGGTTTAATGTAATAGGTGTGACTTGGATGATTTTAATATTACCTTGGTTTTTAATGGTGCTTTGTTCTGTTATTGGTATTGATATTGATAATATAAATGGGAATCCCGCAGATATAGCTATTGGATTGTCTGCTTTTCATACTTTATTTAATGTCCTAAATGCGATATTATTAATTAATTTTCCTGCTGTTTTGGTTCGATTAGCGTCATTGGGACTTCATGATATACATGATACCGATAGCCGTGAAAAGATCAAAATAAATATTATTGGAAGTACAAATGGTATGCCTGAGATGGCAACCATACAGTTACAAAAAGAGACTGCAAAGTTTGGCGATATCATAGTTAGGATGGCCGAACATTTTAATACTATAATAAATACAACTGACGTAAAAAAGCAACAAAAACTATTTAAAAGAATCAAGCAATATGAAGAAATGACTGACGAGATGGAGATTATAATTACCGAATATATTACGAATCTTTCTAAAGAAGAGATGACTTCTCGGACTAGTCTTATACTCCGGAATATCCTAAATATATGTAATGATCTGGAGAGAATCGCTGATATCTATTACTCACTTACCATTGTCTTGCAAAAGAAGGCTGATGAAAACCTGTATTTCCTAGCTGAACAGAGAGAAAAAATTAATCAACTTTCAACACTAATTGCCCAAGCTTGTAAAATCATGTCTCAAAATCTTGGTGTCGTAGATTACACCACTGTCCAAAAGATAGACGCAGTGGCTGCTGAAAAGAAAATCAATACACTTCGCAATGAGATGCGTGAAGAACATTTATTAAGACTTGGGTCTGCAGATTATAATGTCAAATCTGCTATGGTTTATAACAATGTGTTCACATCACTTGAGCGTATTGGTGACCATATCCTGAATGTGACAGAAGCTGTAGTTGGAGAAGTTTAGACTAGTTATCATTTCTTATCAATCCTATTTAAGCCTGACTTTGCTTTTTGGTGTAAACTATTGCTGTAGCCTGCAGGATCCATTTCAAGACAGAGGGTAAAATAATTTTTAGCATTCAGGTATTTCTGTTGTGTCTCGTAAATGAGTCCTAACTGTAAAGCTGCGTTACAACCGAAATATTTTTGTGGGTTGCCTTTTGAGATCGTACGTTTGTAATATTCGATGGCATCATTATAGTTTTTGAGTGCTTCGGTGACTCTTGCTAATCTGTAATAATATTCTCCATCATTGGTTTTGTGCTCAAATTTACCACTGTTCATAATCAGTAAGTTATGGCTTTTATTGTAGTATCCACCATCGTAGAGCAACCTTGCTTTGAGCAAAATTTGATCAGGTATTTCATTAGATTTGGCTTCTTTGTCGGCTTGGATGTCTTCGTCTATCAATTTATTTCCTTGAGATGCACACAATTTTATTACTTTTTGATACTTCGTGTTATCGTTATTGATAGCGATATGATACCAAGCAAGTTTTTGATAGGCTTCTTTGATATAATGTTTACCTTTGAAGTTATTTAAAAATTTTAGGATGTAAATATTAGCTTCCGGTTCTAGTTTGTTAAGTTTAAACTTTCCGTGCATGAAGTCCAAATAATAAAATGGCATATATTCACTACCTTTAGGCCTATTCTCAAGTATTTTTAAAGCAAGATCGTTATGTCCTGTTTTTTGTGCCATAGTTGCTTTGAGAAAACTGATCAACGGACTTGATGTGGCATCTAATTGATATTTGTCAAAAAGCTCAAAAGCTTCTTCCTTCTTATTATTACTATAGAATAAGATATAACTATAAATGGCTACGATCTCATCCTTAAAAATGCTATTGGATGTTTGAGCTTGATCTGCTAAGAGACTTATCTCTTTTGTACCCATTTCCACTGAGCCTTTGATTCCCATGATTTTCCTTACCCATCCCGGTACACTCTCGGCAAGTGCGTGGATGATGCTCAAGCTTTTATTGTTTTCAGCAAAGTTTGGAAATCTTTCTTTATTTTTTTCAAGTAGTTTATATGCTTCATAAACATCTCTAGCTGCATTTATTTTATCATCAAACTTTAGTTTAATTGTAGCCCATTGAAGTATGATTTCTGCTTGACAAAACAAATAATACGGAGAGTTTGGATCGGAATTTTTAATTTTTTGGAGTCTTGTGTCTCTATTTTTGATCAGTGATTTGTATTTGATTGGGTCTTCCTGAATAAAAAGCGTAAAAAAGTCGACATAGTTTTCAATATAATAAACCATGGCATTGTCAGGATCTTTTAGCTTGAGTAGATTAAGTTGATACGTGCCATTTTGTATTTTTAGTGTACTGATGTCTTTATAAGCATCTTTTAAAGGCTCGGTAAGTAATAGTTTTTTCTGGCTCCAAGTACAGATACTTAGAAGTGACAGAATAGCGAGTAATATGCTTTTGACCGGCTTCATGAAGCGTTGGAAATGTATGTGTTGTTGATGATTGCAAAAAAAAATCCCTAAATGATAAACAAACCATCATTTAGGGATCAATATTTTATGATAAAAACGGTGTATCTCAATTATGCTCCGTGACCTTCGAGGATCGCTTCGTCTATCAGCACACGTCCGCAATGTTCGCAAGCGATGATTTTTTTCATCACGCCTATTTCTATGATCAATTGTGGTGGTATTCTGTTGAAACATCCCCCACAAGCGCCTCTTGCTACGGTAACTACTGCAAGACCATTTCTATATGTCTTACGTATTTTGTCGTATGAGGTTAATAATCTTTCTTCGATATCTTTTCTCGCTTTATCAGATTCTTTAAGAAGTTTGGCTTCTTCTTTTTCTGTTTTCTCGATGATCTTAGAAAGTTCTACTTTTTTATTTTCAGCATCTTTAGACCTAGTGCCTAGTTTGGCAAGTATAGTATCCAAAGCTTCTTTTTTTGAATCTCTTGTAACTGTTGCTTCTCTGATTTTCTTTTGAGACAACTGTATCTCAAGTTTCTGCAACTCTACTTCTTTTGTCAATGCATCAAACTCTCTATTGTTTTTTACATTGTCCAATTGTTTTTCGTATTTTATAATAAGTGCTTCAGACTCTTTGATATTGGCATTGTGCTGATTGATTTCGTGTTCAACGTCAGCTACATTTGTTTCCAATTTTTTTGAACGCGTCTTTAGTCCTGTGATTTCATCCTCGAGGTCGCTTACTTCGATAGGGAGCTCACCCTTAAGAATGCCGATTTCACCCATTTTGGAATCAATCTGTTGAAGCGCATACAACGCTCTCAATTTATCTGCTATACTTTGTTCTTTAACCGCTGGCATATGGATTATTTTAAAAGAATTTTATAGGATTAGTAACAATTTTTGTACAATGGGTTGCAAAGGTACTAAATTTATTAATTATCAAGTCATAAAGTAGGTCAATTGTGTATTTTTCGCTCTCAAAATGGCCAATATCTGCAATTATGATCTCATTATCTGCATCAAAGTACTCGTGATACTTAAAATCTGATGAAATAAATATATCTGCACCATGTTTTTTGGCTGTGTCTAGTAGGAAGCATCCTGATCCTCCGCACACTGCTACTTTAGTAATGGTGGATTTGCAGAGGTGTGTATGTTTAATGGTAGTCAGTTCCATTTTGTCTTTGAGATATTCTAGAAAATAATCTGAAGACATCGGCCTTTCTAAATGACCTATCATTCCTGCGCCTACAGCTGAGTCGTTGTACAGCACATTAGGTTTCGGGGATAAGATGGCTTGGTTTATTAGGTTTAGTTTTTCAGCTATTTTGGTATTGACACCGTGGGTAAATACATTATCCAAATTAGTGTGGATAGCAAATATGGCTATGTCATTTTTGATAGCTTTTATGATGGTTCGCTCTACATAGTTGGTCCCATTGAGTTTTTTTAGTCCCCTAAATATGATGGGATGATGTGCTACTACAATATTACAATTTAAGGTAATTGCTTCGTCTATCACGGCTTCTAAGGCATCAAGGCATATGAGTACCCCTTTTATTTCCATATCTCCGTGTCCTGTGATCAGGCCAGCATTGTCATAATCTTCTTGCAGATATGGTGGTGCGATACTATGGAGGTAGGTGATGAGTTCATTGAGTTGCATGAGCGACAGTTATCATTTATAAAAAGTGCAAAATTACAACACTAAAACATGAATTTGGGTTTTTGGATGCAAATGTGAAAGTAGATTCATTAAAAAAGGACAAATGAGCGCCATATAAAGTATTTTTCGTCAGAACCAGCATAAATTGATTAGCAACTAAGAAAATTTGTAACTACACATATATAACCCCAAAGGGGTGATATATTTATAACCACGGATGATAATCCGGGGTAAAAATGTATATAGCACCTTATTTTGGCGCTATTTTTGCCCGAAAGGTGCAAAATCGTTTTTGTCTGCTTTTGGCATGGACAAAATCACTATAAATCAACATGTACTTGAGTAGTTATGAAAATTTCTAAAAATACTTTAAATACACTTAATGTTTATAAATAGGATATTTATTATTAGACAAACTACTTGACGATAGTGATATCCCCAAATTTATATTGTGTCTTTTGCACAATCACAGGATGCCTAAATTTATACTTTAAGGTAAATATATAAACTCCGGGCTGACAAGAGACACCTCCATATGTGCCATTCCATGACAAGAGCGGATCGGTGGAATGAAATACTTTATTTCCCCATCTGTCAAAAATCCCAATTTCATATTCTGCATATGCACAATTTGTTTTTGGTTTCCATAGATTGTTTGGTGATGACTCGAGTGATGATATGATATTTGGAATGTGGATATCACAGTTTTCGCACTCGACGACTTCCATGCTGATCTCTCCGAAATCCCCATATTTCGGATGGATCGTTTTAAAGATATACGTTCCTTTATCTTGACTTCTAAATTCTGTCAAGTTTTCTCCCGAAGCACTTTCTATCTTGTAACCTTGCGCTATGAATCCAGCAAAGGCATGGATTTCTTTGTCACAGATGGTAAATGAAGTGTCGATTTTTTCTATACATATCTTAGATGATACTTCTATGGAGCCAAGACTACCGAAGCACGCATCTTCATAATAAAATGTGTAGGTGTTGGGCCAGTCAACATTAATTTCCTTAACTTCACGTCCTAGTGAATCTTTGATGATGGTATTGGGTTGTACAGGTTTGGGCAATATTAATTTGTCTCCATCGCATACTTCTACATTACGATCATTTTCTCTCGCTTGTGTGGTTTTGACCACTGCTACTTTGTCTAATAAAACGATATATGAAACATCTTGTACGTATCCTTTATGATTAGCGTACCAATGTACTTTATCAGGTGGAAGAAAGGGGCCAAAAACGATAAACTCTTCTCCACCATTTGCTAGATAACATCCTTCGATTTTATGGTATAGCTTGTCAGGGCCGTAGAAGGTGTCCCGATAACCTATAAAGTCATCTCTCAATATCATACTCAAGGAATCACCTAAGGTGGTGAACTGTAGATCAGTGGTATCTCGAGCAAAAATACATCCATAATGATCTGCTATAGCATAATGTTTATTAGAATGTATATAATAACTAACCTTGTAGGTGCTATCTTTTTGAAGTGGTGATAATAATCGGGATGTATAGTAATTTCTTGTCTCAAATTTTGTGACTGGACTTGTAATTTTTAAATTTGCTCTTAATGAAATAAGTCCTTTCCCATCATAAGGTGAAATTGAATCCAAAGGAATATTGTCTAAGTATGTCAAAATAGGATTACAATCAAGGTGAGTATATATGCCGCCTATAGGCCCATAATTATGCCAATATCGGACGTAACCATTAAAGCTATGGCTATGCCTATGCACTTGCTTGTCTGGACAAATATCATATTCTTCAAACGATGGGTTGCGTACTAGGTTTTGTGAAGATATTGATTTAAAAGCTAAAACAAATAGAAAGATATTTAAAATTTTTACTTTCATAATAATCATTTTAAAAGATAGGAAGTCAGCAGGATACTGACTTCCTATGATGTTAGAAAATTTTTAAATTTTGATCACTTTATCTATACGCTTGCCTAGATTGTCGTCGGGCGTGTGTAAGAAATAAAGCCCAGATGGCAGATGAGACATATCCATTTGGTTATTGTCCATTTGTACTGCTTGAATTCTACCTTGACTATCAAATAACCTTGCTGTACTAGGGTCATTTTTGAAGTTTTCAAGGTAAATTACTCCAGAAGTAGGATTTGGATAGATGTTTTTTGTCAAATCTGAAATGCTTCTAATTTCTAATATACCATCATCTCCAGAGAGATAAGTCATATTCATTTCATTATTTGTGCTACCATTTGCGACTCTTGCAGCAGCATTGCCACTATAAATCTTGAATGTGCCAGAAAATTCTTTAGGAGGGCAATTTTGATTTCCCCAAACTTTTACTGTAAAAAGAAAACAAGCATTGTAAGTATATTTAATTGGGAAAGGATTGGGTATATTACCATTACCAATATTAATTGAAGGGCCACCAAAAGCAAAATAATTTGATGTCCAACTATTAAAATTGATATTGTTGACCTGCTGACCAGATGATGGATAAGTCGTCTCGTTTTTGATAGTAGTCAAATTTGTTCCTGAGCAAAATTCATCTTGAATCAAAGTATATTGAATCTTGGTCACCGCGGCACTGCCTGTCAGACTATTTACCCATGCTACGCCTGCGGATGCTGCACCGAGCTGCCAGATGGTTCCATTATTAGGATGAAGATTGTTATTTGCGCCATCATTATTTACTGCCTCGGTAATTGCTGACCCTATCCAATTGAATTCTGCATCACCAGCCTGGATAGCAGGTGTCCAAACAAAATTGCCGCTAAATATATTGGCCCCGTTTTGTGGTGAAGGATCAGAACTTCCACAGCTTTTGATAGAAACTTTCATTCTATACGTTGACTTTGGAAAGTTTTTCAACAATTCATTAATGTTGGTATTGGCACCATAATTAATACCCCTAGAGTCAAAATATGGTGTCCAATCAACAGTCTTGACAAGTACTTGTGAAAATCCTACGATTCTGAATATCTCTATTTTAATGCAATAATTTCGCAAGTCAATATTAGGAGCTACATAATTCCAACTTATGTAGTTTTCATTAATTTGATCTGCACAGCTGTAAATTTGAGAATTATTTACACCCACATTATTTGGACTACCTTGGTGAAATGCATGAAATCCACTCGAGCTACTAGACCCTAATTTGCCAGTAAGCGCATAAGCAGATACATTACCTAAGTTATTACATGGACCACCAGAATAAGTAGAACTTGTACCACCAATATTTATTGATGACCCTACCTCCCCATTGTAAGAAAAACAGCCTTGTGAATTTGTATAAAAAGTAGTACAACCACCGACTGGGCCACCTACTATGTGATGTTGACAGTAGGTGATAGGATAATTTGCTAAAGGTTCTCCTTAACATTTGTCTTTTACACAACCAGTATAACAAGCATTAGCACTACTAAATGACAACACAGCAAATGATATTGCCATTAAAAATCTAAATTGTTGTTTTAAAAAATTCATAAGATAAAGATTTTAATAATGTTTAATAATAAATTAATAAAAACTTAATTCAACAAAAAGAAAACCTGTATCTTTGCTGTACGTATCGGCGAGATACCTAGGAGAGTCTGCAGCCCTTCCAAGGGCATTGATGTCAGGCT
>Ga0105045_10000747_pt1 | contig 24903 bp, 19 predicted proteins | sample MAT02_FD_78089 | JGI IMG/M metagenome (GOLD analysis project Ga0105045, IMG submission 78089) | Freshwater microbial communities from Lake Fryxell liftoff mats and glacier meltwater in Antarctica - MAT-02 (megahit assembly) | ecosystem: Environmental > Aquatic > Freshwater > Ice > Liftoff... | reverse complement strand
TGTGCCATGCGGTGGCTCAGATATAAGTCGTGTTTGCCCCATAGCATCAGCGTGGGCGGTTTAATCTGCCAATCGGTGGGTGGGGCGGGGGATTGACGGACATACGCCCGATACCAATTGAGCATGGCGGTCAATGCACCTTTATGCGCCCATGCCTGTTTATATTCGGTTAAATCGGCATCGGTAAAACTGCCTTTTTTTGAATTAAATTTCAAAAAGCGGAGCATAATTCGTGACCCCACCACCGAAAATAAATTTTCTGGCAAAAATGGTAATTGGAAGAACACCGCGTACATGCTTTTGGCGATTTGGCGCACATCCCCACGTATAAATTTCTCAAATACCTGTGGATGAGGGACATTCATGATGACCAATTTTTCGATATATTCAGGATGACGTAATGCCAGCCACCACGCCACCATCGCCCCCCAATCATGACCGACAATGTTCACTTTTTCGTGACCTGTGGCGCGGAGCAATCCCACAATATCCAGCACCAATTCGTCCATGCGATAATCGCTCAAATCGGGCGGTTTGTCGGTGAGGTTATAGCCCCGTTGGTCGGGTATCCACACATAATAACCGGCATCCACCAATGGCTGAATTTGGTTACGCCAGCCATACCAAAATTCAGGGAAGCCATGCAACAAAATCACAGGCTTGCCCTGTGGGTTGCCTGCGACTATTACATTCATGCTGATGCCGTTGGTGCGGATGATTCGGTTATCCATGATTATTCCTCAGTATCACTTTTTTCTGATGGCGGGGTCGCACCGTGTTTGCGCCTGCGGATGAAATTCATCACGCGGGGCATGGCTTGGGTATATGCCCAATAGAAGGGTGGATAGGGCGCATAATCCCACGCGCCGATATGCCGTATAATGTCTCCACGAAAGCCCTGTTTGAACTGATACACGCCCCATAAGCGGTCTGTTTCCACAAATTCGTTGGGAGCGCCCCACATATCATATAGTGCGTAGCCGTGTGCTTTTGCCCAGCGCATGGCTTCCCATTGGAGCAGGTAATTCGGCATTTTATCCCGCGAGACATTGCTCGATGCGCCATAAAAATACCAACATTTACGCCCAAAGTGAAATAAAATTACATGGGCAATCGGTACATCACCATCATAAGCGATGAGGGCGTGTGCCAGACCTGCCACCATAAAATCACGCCACGCTTTTTCGTAATAGGCGGGTGGACGGGTGAGAAAATGGTCGCGCTCGCCCGTGATGCGATACAGGTCATATAACACGGGGAGGTCATCGAGGGTGGCGTGCCGAATCGTCACACCCTTTTTTTCTGCTGTACGAATTTTCCTACGGGTATTTTGGCTCATATCCGCCAATAATGCTTCTTCATCCCGCGATAAATCAATTGTCAGAGTGTTACGAAACTGCACTTGGTCATCAGAAAAACGCCATTTTCCCGCCAGCAACCGATTTTTGAGCGATACGCCAATCGGTTGTGGTTGGTCATCGGGTGTATTGGGCAGACCAGTAGCCAGTGGCACATCGGGGTCAATTTTGAGCCAGATGGCACGTTGTTTTTTGGCGAATTGTGTCAGATAGCCTAAGATATATGCGGTGAGCGATTCATCTTCATAATTCAGCACCGCGCCTTTTGGCACATAGCACACCGATAAAAAGGCAATGCGCCGTGTGAGGATGGATGCCAGCGCCACCGCTTGGTTTTTATCATCATAAAACATCAGGCGGGTGGGTTTCCAGCCCGTGGTGATATGCTTAAATTCGCCCCACTCCCACGTTTGCAAAATATGGGCATAGGGCAATTGACGCAGGGTGTCATTCCATGTGTCGCGGTCAAGCATTTCGGTCACACGCATTATGACCGCCTCATGGGGATAAGCAGAATGTCATTGGTGATACGCCCGCCGTTGGTTTGGGTCATGGCGATACGTGCGCCTGTGATGGCATCTACCATGCCGATGCCGATGGTGAAATTTTCGGTGGTTACACCTTCCAACGATATCACGACACACTCGTTAATCGCTTCCCCTTCGCGCCAACCACCGGTAGGGTAACGATTATTCATTGGGGCGGCATCGTATTGAGCAAAAAGTCCGCCATTGGGGTTTAGGATGTGGATAAATACGTTATAGTTCCCCTCTGGAAATTGCAATGCAGACCATGTGAAGCAAATTTCTACCGTATTATCGGTTGGGTTGATGGTGGTCGTTGGTTGCGATAAGCCAATTTTTTCTGCCAACCGATAAGCAATAATTGTCTGGGTGGGTGGCGCATTAATGGTGATAACCCCGATATTCGCCACATCCACAGGCGTTTCATCACGCCCGATGATGGGCAATTCTGCCAGAGTATCGCCGTCATATAATTTGACAATGAGAATATCGCTAATCTGGACGGACGCATCTTCTGGGATATGTATCCAATAGGTTTCTGACCATGTTTGACCTATCTCCCAATCGCTGGCGAGTAAATTGCCTGTGGCGGGATAACTATCGCGCCGTACCACATTGGTTTGTGCCGAATGAAGCGCCACACGCAAATTATTATCGGCAGGGGCTAATGCACGCCAATACAGCGTCACTTGGATAGTTTCGTTGGGCAAGGCACGCGGATAAATCGGTGACATGCCGATGAGTTCTGCCACATTTCCAAAGCGGAAATAGACGGGGCGGTCTATTATCTCTGGCAAGGGGGTCGGTTGATAAGCAGGGACAAAATAACGGAATAGCGCCGAAGCCCCAACGCCAAACATCACTATCAACAACAATAATGCCCGATAGCGCCAACGATGTGGCATCCATCCGCCAATGCCGATGGCGATAATTCCCCCCCAACAGGCGATGAGGGGGATTAGGTAGCGTCCCAAATTGCCCCCCCAATATTTTCCAGACAGATAAAACACCGCCACCACCATACAGGCGGTAAAACTGCCTAATACCACCGCGATATTGCGTGCGAGTGGGGTGGGGAAGAGGTGTTTTTTGGTGATGCGGGCGCGAATCACCCACAAGCCACATCCCAAAATGCTGATAATGGTCAGTAGGTTAAAATACAGATATAGTTCATCGCCAACCGCCACAATCCCCCCGCCAAACCGCGCCCAGAAGGTTTCGTAGATGAATACGCCGTTTCTGAGCGCGACTTCCAACGAAAAACTGCCATCGGGGTTAATCGGTTGCGCCCCTGGTATATTGGGGACGGCGCTTAGGGCGGTTGGGTCGCCATATTGAATCAGATTATTGACATACCACCAGCCACCCACGATAAATGTGACCACCAAAATCGCTACCCAATATTTGATATGAGCGCGGGTGATGAGCAACGTCATGCCGATGGGGACAGCCAGTAGCAAGGTATTGGCTTTGGATAAAATCGCCATGCCCGCAAAAATACCGAGTAGAGTGGTATTTTTCCAATTGGGTTTATCGCGCAGGATATACATTAGCATCAATATGGCATAGGTGGTGCAGACGATAGCCAGTGTGTCGTTGTTCATCACACTGGCAATATAATTGAATTGCGCCCAAAAGGTCATACTGCCCAAAGCGATGAGCCGTAATGTGCCAGAATTGGGGAATATCACCTTAAAAATCAACATACAGCCGATGAGGGTCAGTAGCCCCATGCCCACAGACACCATCCGTATGGTATATAGCGCATAGGCGACTGGGCTAGATATATCTGGGAAAAGTTCTGTTTGCCGATGTAAAAACAAATTGTTGTTATCTGCACCCACCGCGCCGATAAGGTCACTATAATTGCCCCGATAAAATGGATTATAGCGACTGCCCATCTCCTCAAATTGGCTGTTATCATAGCCACGCACAATGAGCGATGTGAGCCAATAATACAACGGGGGATGATGATATTGCCCAACAAGCGGTGTTTGAATATCGGGTGGGATGGGAGCGGTCATGCGGGTGAGCAATTCGGCATGGGCATAGTGTCCCACTTCATCGGGTCCCTCGAATGGGGGATTGTTAAGGGCATAGACTGTCGCAAAAATGATGAAAATGCCCAACATCAAAATTGTGAGGATACGTTCAAAAATCGTCACGGTTATGCTCTTATCTTCAAATAGGTTTTATAAGCATTATATATCAAGGGATGATAAACCACATCCCACGCGCCAACACTCCGTACTATTTGCCCACCCCAACCGCGCTTAAAGCCATAGACCCCCCATAACCCATCGTCACGGGTCTGAAATTCGGCTTCGAGGGTCGCTTCATCAGCATCTGGGATGCCCCACATATCATACCAAACGCACCCATGTGCTTTTGCCCATAACATCGCTTGCCATTGCACACCATACGCCGCCATCAAATTGCGTTTGATATTGGCAGATGCGCCATACATATACCATGCGGTATCGCCTGCCTTATAGACAAATACCCCCGCTAGGCAATCACCTTCATGGTCTGCCAAAAATAGCGCCGCATCGCCTTGTGTGACCGATAGGTCGTAGGCACGTTCATAATAGGCTGGTTCATGCACCCCAAACACATTGCGTTCCCCTGTGATACGCATCATGGCGGTGAATTTGCTCACATCGGCACGAGTCGCTTCATAATAGTGAATATCGTTCTTTTGGCTTTGGCGGATTTTGCGCCGTGTCCCCTGATTCATCCGCGCCAAAATTGACTCTTCATCGGCAGACAGGTCTATCAGTACCGTATTGGGTGGTTGGATGGTCTGTGGGCTTGGTACAAACCCCAATGAGGCAAAGGTGGGTGGGGCTTCAGCCAAAAAAATCCCCGCCTCCCATTTTAAGAAACGCGCATGATGTTTTTTGGATGTGGTGCGAATGGCATTCCACAAATCGGTTTGGGCGGTTTCATCGGATAGATAGGGTCCCATCGGCAAATAGGCGACTGTGCCGAGTTTGACGGGTAGGCGATAAAAGAGCAATTGCGCCCCGCCGATGATTGTGCCGTCACGCATGAGTGCGACAATTTCGTCTTGCCAGCCAAAGGCACACTTGAGCGCCCCAAATGCCGAGAGTTGCAAGGCATGGGCGCGGGAATGCGATTTGACATAGGCATCCCATTGGGTGGGTGAGGGTGTTTGTAAGGTTATCATGTTCAGAATTAAAGCGCAAAGCGGTTTATAAGGCAATAGTGCAATCGGTGTTTGGGTTACATTGCTGGCTATTTATTCATCTTGCCCAATTCGGCTATGGGATGAATGAGGCAAATGTGTTAGAATTTCACCTTGTTGGTTAGCGCGATGTTTCATGGTAAATAACAAAAGACCAATTTGCACCAATAGGACGAGAGTGCTATACTTACCCTCGTTTGTGATAAAGATTGCAAACTAATTGCAAGTTTCTTAAAGTGTTTTTTTCAACGGATGCAAGCACGCTTACTTTTTAGAGGTGACACCTCATGGAAATACTGAATCAATGGGCATTTATCGGCATGTTTTTCCTTTTAGCCCCCATTTTGCCCGCCGTGCCAATTTTGTTGGCGGCGGTCATCAGTCCCAAAAAGCCTAACGCCATCAAACAGGCAACTTATGAATGTGGCGTAGAGACGGTTGGTGACACATGGGTGCAGTTCAAAGTGCAATATTATCTCTACGGACTCATTTTCCTCATTTTTGATGTGGAAATGGTCTTTTTATTCCCGTGGGCATTGGCATATAAGCAACTCGATTTCTTCGCATTTTTGGCGGGGTTATTGTTTATCTTTTTGCTCAGTGATGCCCTCGTTTATGCGTGGCGCAAAAAAGTTTTGGAATGGGTGTAGCTTATGCAATGCGATAATATCATCAATACGCTTGCTCCGTGTTTGGTACAATCGGGTTGGAATGGCGACCTCGCCAATTTTGCCTCTATCTTCTTGGGTGTGATCATTTTAGCAACCTTTCCGTTGCTAGTGACGATTGTCCTCATTTGGTTTGAGCGCAAATTTGCCGCCCGTATTCAAGACCGCTTGGGTCCCAATCGTGTGGGACCGTTTGGGTTGTTACAACCATTTGCAGATGTCATTAAATTGCTTGGTAAAGAAGATATTACCCCTGCAGGTGCAGATAAACTCATTTATAATATCGCCCCTGTGATGATGGTGATGTCGGTGTTGCTGATATGGGCAGTTGTGCCATTGTCGCCAATTCATGTTGGCATGGATTTAGAAATTGGTGCGCTGTATATCATTTCGGTGGCATCTTTTGGCACACTATCGGTCATTTTTGCCAGTTGGTCTAGCAACAATAAATACGCGCTACTCGGTGCCTTCCGTGTGGTGGCGCAGTTGATTAGTTATGAAGTGCCACTCGCACTCTCATTGCTCATCCCTGTGATGTTGGCAGGTAGCATGAGCCTTGTGGATATTACCCAAGCGCAAGCGGGTATGTGGTTTATCTTTGTGGCACCGCTGTCTGCGATTTTGTTTTTTATATCATCACAAGCCGAAACCGGACGCGCCCCATTTGACCTGCTCGAAGCCGAATCTGAGCTGGTTGCAGGGTTCAATATCGAATATTCGGGGATGAAATTTGCCTTGTTCTTTGCGGGTGAATTTATGCACGTTTTTACCAATGGCGTGTTGATGGCGGTGTTATTTGCAGGTGGCTATATCGGCTTTGGCGGATTAGAGAATAGTATCCCATTGTTGGGGATTGTGTTCTTGTTCCTTAAGGCATCGGTGTTTTATATGCTATCGCTCCTCATCCGTAATGCGATTCCGCGTGTGCGGATTGACCAGTTGATGAATTTTAACTGGAAATTCCTCGTGCCAGTCTCGATTGTGAATGTTGTCATGATGGCATTTTTGCTCAAAGTGGTGCAAGCGTTGGGCATTGCCCCCACACCAGAACTAGCCAATGACTTTGTGGCAAATATTCCACAAACGTTGGTGTTGTTTGCGGGGAATGTGGTGCTGGGTTTGCTGGTGATGAACACTGTGAGCTCACGTATTCGCAAAGAACGCCTACAAGAATCGGCAAATCGCGCCATCGTGCCAATGGGTGCGGGTGATTAATTATGACGACAGGGGAGTTTTAATATGAACTTCGGTGAAGGATTAACCCCAGAAGCATTCGCCTTTGGCTTATTTACCATCCTCACACTTGGGGGGGCGTTGGGTGTGGTCACAAGCCTTAACCTAGTCCGTGCCGCCATTTGGCTGATGTTGACTTTGTTTGGCATTGCGGGATATTTTGTGTTATTGAGTGCGCCATTTTTGGCATCGGTGCAAGTTTTGGTGTATATCGGCGCAATCGGTATTTTATTCTCGTTTGCAGTCATGCTCACACGCGGGATGACCAACCTCAAAGAACGGTTTAATGATCAATGGTGGTTGGCAGGGTTGGCGGCGCTCACGGCATTTGTTTTGTTGATGGTGGGCGTGATTGTCCCCGCATTTGGCAATTCGGGTGCGCCTGTGTCTGACCAAGTGACCACCACCGTAGATTTGGGTGTGGCGCTGGTGAGTGGCAATCAGTACGTATTGCCGTTTGAGGTGGCATCGTTGCTCCTCACCGCAGCGATGATTGGCGCGATAGTCATTGCGCGTGAAGATGATTAGCAGCGGGTCAATCCACAACAAGAGGAGGATGTAATGGTTCCACTTTGGATGTATTTAACGGTTGCGGCGGCGCTCTTTTCCATCGGTATGTATGGGGTTTTGGCACGCCGTAACGCCGTAGCTGTCCTCATGGGCATTGAGTTGATGCTTAATGCGGTCAACCTCAACCTAATTGCTTTTTGGCGGTATCTGACCCCATTCAACATGAGTGGACAGGCTTTTGCCGCATTTGTACTGGTGGTCGCCGCCGCAGAAGTCGCTGTCGGCTTGGCGATTATTATCGCAGTCTATCGCAACCGCCAATCGGTGGAAGTCGAAGACGTAGATATGCTCAAAGGATAAGGGGCGCACATGGTTAATTTTAACGATGTAAATTATCTCCCTTGGCTTATCCCACTCGGTCCGATGCTGGCATTTGCCATTATCGCATTGCTCACCAACCGCAGTCGGTTAGTGCCTGCCACATCACATGAATATGGTGGACATCACCCCGATTATGACGGAATGCTTGTGCCTGTGGTTGCCCCATGGAGCCGAGTATTGAGTATTGTGGTGGGTATGGCTGGTATGACCGCCGCGTGGTTGATGAGTCTGGTGGTGTTTTTTCAGGGTATTAGTACCTCAAAATTAGGCTTAGACGACAAAGTTTTTGAAAGTAGCCGTAACTGGCTTGCCACGGGTGTAGAAACCTTCCGCATCGGCATTTTGGTAGACCCCCTCACGGTGGTTATGCTGTTTATGGTGCCATTGGTGGTAATGTGTATCTTTATCTACTCCATTGGTTATATGGCACATGACCCACGCCAAGCCCGCTTTTTTGCGCTTATCTCTTTATTTGCGGGCGCGATGCTCACATTGGTTGTGGCAGATAACCTGCTGTTGCTATTTGTGGGTTGGGAAGTCATGGGCGTGTGTTCGTACTTGCTCATCGGCTTTTGGTATGAGAAGAAAAGTGCTTACCGCGCCGCGATTAAAGCCTTCACGACCACTCGTGTTGCCGATGTGATTATGTTGCTCGGCATTGTGTATTTATACACCATGACAGGCACGCTTAGCTTCCGTGATATTCTTTATAATCCAGAAGTTCTGGCAATGCTCGCAGGCACTCCCGCACTCATTGTGGGGAGCTGGGGAATTAGTGCGGCGGGACTCATTGGCATGTTCCTCATCATCGGCACAATCGGTAAATCGGCACAATTTCCACTACACGTTTGGTTGCCCGATGCGATGGAAGGTCCAACCCCTGTTAGCGCGATGATTCATGCCGCGGCGATGGTGTCGGCTGGTATTTATGCCATTATCCGCATGTATCCATTATTTGAAGCAGGTGGGCATCCACATTCGGGTGAATTTACGTTACCATTATTGCTCATGGCGGTGGTTGGCGCGTTTACGGCACTTTTTGCCGCAACGATTGCCCTCACTCAAAATGATGTGAAAAAAGTGTTGGCATATTCGACCATATCGCAATTGGGTTTTATGATGGCGGCGTTGGGGATTGGCGCATATATCGCGGCATTCTTCCACCTCATCACCCATGCGTTTTTCAAAGCCTTGTTGTTTATGGCTTCTGGCTCTGTGATTCATGCGATGGAACACGGTGAACATCACCTCCATGAGCATCACGATGAACATGGCGACCACGACCATGCACACGCTGACCATCATGCCCACGACGCGCACGATAGCCACGATGCACACGATGCACACGATGCACACGACCACCACGAAATAGTCGGTGAACCGATTGATGCTGATGACGTGGATGAACCCGTAACACCTCACTTTGACCCCCAAGATATGCGGAATATGGGCGGACTGATTCGTACAATTCCCGTCACCGCATGGACATTTATCATCGGTGGCGTGTCGTTGGCTGGCTTCCCATTAATTACGGCAGGATTTTGGTCGAAAGACGAAATTTTGGCGGATGCGTGGTATGTGTGGTCTGGTACATCATCTGTCGTGCATATCTTTGTGTTTGTGATGTTGGCGATGGCGGCATTTTTGACCGCATTTTATACCGCACGCCAATTGAGCATGACCTTTTTGGGCGACCATCGCACCGAAGCAGCCACACATTCTGGCTTGGGCGGTCCGCGTAGCATTATTAGCATCACGATGCAATTGCCACTGGTCATCCTCGCGTTTTTTGCGATTGTGGCGGGTTTTGTGGGTGTCCCACCCGATTTCCCCATCTTTGGCAGTATCTTTGCACCTAATGGCAACCCATTCTTCGATTTTGTGAAGTATAGCCTGCTTACCGAAATGCAACCGCCCAAACCCCCGTTCAATGCCATCCCTGTGTTGGTATCGTTTGCGGTGGCGCTTGGTGGTCTGTATTTGGGCTGGCGCATGTATGGTCGCACACCCCTCAAAGCGGGTGAAGCAGACCCCATGACGAAAATTTTGTCGCCAAGTGCCTATAAATTGCTCCAAAACAAGTATTATATAGACGAATTGTATGTGGCAGTGTTTGTCAAACCCCTCAAGTGGTTCTCTAAAAATGTGGTGGTGGTCTTTATTGATAAGGGCATCATTGATGGCACCATTCACCTCATTGCCCGTGTATTCACATGGATTGGCGACTTGTTCAAAGTGTTGAACTTGTGGCTGATTGACGGCGTGAGCGATAGCATCCCACAAGGGATTATCAATTTTGGTGCATGGTTCAGACGGACTCAGACGGGACAAATCCAACAATATATGTTGTGGGTGCTGTTTGCCGTCCTGATTATCGGTTTGATATTTGTGGTCTCTGCGGGATTCTTACAAGCCGCAGGCTAGGGTAAGTGGGGGAGGGCATGGTGAATCGCCATGCCCTTCTCATGTAAATTAGGCTTATTGCAAAAACGGAGGGATTTTCCGTACATGGGCAATTCAAATTTATTCGGTTTAGATGTACTGTCCATTCTGGTGCTTGCACCAGCTTTTGGCGCATTACTTGTGGTGGCATTGCCACGCAACCCATGGCTAGGGCGCATTGTATCCCTAACGATTGCGTTGGCGATTGGCGTGCTTGCCACACTTGTCTTTTTTAGCTACGACCGCACCAACCCGAATATGCAGTTCACATCGGAAACACAATGGTTTGCGCTATTGGGTTCTACGTGGAACGTAGGGATAGATGGCATTAGCGCGACGATGGTGTTGCTGACGGGGATTCTTGTCCCACTGGCAATTCTCATCAGTTGGGAAATTGAAGACCGCGTGAATGTGCATTTGGCGCTCATCTTGTTCTTTGAAACAGGGTTGATGGGTGTATTCGTAGCGCAGGATTTGATGATATTCTTCTTATTCTACGAATTGAGCCTTGTGCCGATTTATTTCCTCATTGACCAATGGGGCGGAAAAAACCGCAAGTATGCCGCCACTAAGTTCATGATTTATTCCATCGGCGGGACATTAGGCATGTTGCTCGCCACCCAGCTTATCGGCTGGACGGCGGGTACATTTAATATTAAAGAATTAACGGTGTTGTGGCCCCAATTTGATGGCACAGGTGGCACAGGGATTTTCTTGGGTATTGATATAGAGACGGTGAAAGCCCTCGCATTTGTGGGATTTTTCATCGCCTTTTGCATCAAAGTACCCATATTCCCCTTCCATACATGGTTGCCCGATGCTCACGGTGAAGCACCAACGGCAGGCTCGATGCTCCTCGCGGGTGTCATGCTCAAATTGGGCGCATACGGATTTATCCGCTTGGTTGTGCCTCTGTTCCCCGATGTATGGGTGGCAGATATTGGCTTGCTCGGACTCAATATCACATGGGCGGGCTTGTTTGCCTTCCTCGCCATGTTGGGCATCGTGCTAGGGGCGTTTGCGGCTTTTGCCCAGACCGATATTAAGCGACTCGTGGCATACAGCTCGGTGAATCACATGGGTTTTGTGGCGTTAGGCATCGCAGTCATGGCTACAGTTTATGGACAAGCCTATGTGAACGGCTCGACCACCCCAGAGATGATGCAAAGTGGTATCATCGCCGCCAATGGCGCGGTTATGCAGATGTTTAATCATGGTCTTAGCTCGGCGGGTATGTTCTTGCTGGCAGGCGCGATTTATCATAAAACCCACACCCGCGATTTGCGCGAATATGGCGGTTTGTGGGTGAAAGCACCGATTTATGGTGGCATTTTTATCTTCACCAGCATGGCGAGTTTGGGATTGCCCGGACTTAACGGCTTCATCGGTGAATTTTTGGTGGTACGTGGGGCTTTCCCCGTATTCACATGGCTGACAATCTTCTCCATGTTAGGGTTGCTCTTTACAGGGGCATATATCCTCAAAGGAATTCGGGCGGTATTGCACGGACCATTCAACATGAGATGGCGCGATACCAATGTCGAAATTGAACTGCGCGAATTTATCGCTATTGCACCGTTGATGATTCTCATCCTCATTACGGGTATTTTCCCAAATTGGGTACTTTATGTGATTAACAACTCTGTGACGCTTATGATGCAGGGGCTGAGTTAGGGTAGGGATATGTCTTTTACGTTTCCAGTGCTTACAGCCATAATTTTTATCCCGATAGTCGCGGCGGTCATCATTTTGTTTATGAACCCCAAACAACGCGACCTTATTCGGGGGACTGCGCTTTCTACAGCAGTGGTCTTATTGGGACTTTCGGCGTTTGTATATTTTAGTTACAACGGCGAAGTCAATCGGGCGGGCGGATTGCTCGAAGCTCAAGAACAACTCGTGGCAGATGGTGGCGACCTCATCGGTAGCCAGATGTTCAAAGACGGGTTGCGGTTTGAAGAAAAATACACATGGGTAGATACTGTTGGCATTAGTTACCATGTGGCAGTGGACGGCTTAAATGCCCCGATGATTTTGCTCACGGGCATGGTCGCGGTGGCGGGTGTGCTGATTAGCTGGCGTATCGAAGACCGTATCCGCGAATTTATGGCGTTCTTCCTCTTGCTGGTTGCAGGGGTGTATGGCGTATTTGTCGCGGTGGATTTATTCCTGCTGTTTTTCTTCTATGAACTCGCCATCTTCCCTATGTACTTACTGATAGCGGGGTGGGGCTGGGAGAAATTGCGCGAATATGCGGCGATGAAACTCACGCTATTCATCCTCATCGGCTCAGTGATTGCATTTGTCGGGGCGATTGCGATGGTACTCACTGCCAGTAATTTCTTTAGCAGTGAGGCTGGTGCGGCAATATTTGCCCAAGCACAACAATCGGGCTTGCTCTCTACTACTGCACAAACATTCAGTTTTGATATTGTCCAACTCACCGTTGCGGCAGAAGCGGGCGCGTTTGATGCCATCGGTTATTTCGGTGTCGAAACCCTTACCTTTGCCACATTCTGGTTTCCATTCATCTTCATTGGATTTGCGGTGTTGGCGGGTGTGTTCCCCTTCCATAACTGGTCACCAGATGGTCACGTTGCCGCGCCAACCGCCGTCTCGATGATTCATGCGGGTGTGCTGATGAAATTGGGCGCGTATGCGGCTTTGCGTTGTGGTGTTCAACTCATGCCAGAGGGCGCACAAGCGCATTTGCCGTGGATTGTTTTCCTCACGCTGGTGAATGTGGTCTATGGAGCGTTTATCGCCTTCCGTCAACGCGACTTTAAGTATGTCATCGGCTTTTCCTCTGTGAGTCACATGGGGCTGGTGAGTATGGGTTGGGCTTCGATGAATGTCATCGGCATGACGGGCGCAGGTTTGCAAATGTTCAGTCATGGGGCGATGACCGCGCTCTTCTTTGGGTGTGTGGGGATGGTCTATGAACGCGCTCATACCCGTGATATTCCGAGCCTGGGCGGGTTCATCAAGAAAATGCCGTGGGTGGGATTTGCCTTCATAGTGGGTGGTCTCGCCAGTATGGGTATGCCCGGTCTTAGCGGATTTATCGCAGAATTTCCCATTTTTATGGGGATGTGGGCGGCATCGGATAGCATCACCTTGCAGATTGGTGGATTCACCCTCTCGAATTATTATTCGATAATGGTCATTATATCCGCACTCGCCATCGTCATCACCGCCGCTTATGTGTTGCGGGTGACGAGTCAGGTGTTCTTTGGCGAATTTGACGCAGAAAAATATCCCGATGTGGGTGATATAGCCATCACCGACCGCGTGATTTTGTTGTTGTTGGGTGTCCCTCTCATTTTAGTCGGGATGATGCCTTTCTTGATGGCTCCAATGGTACAAGCGGGTGTTAATCCGGTTGTAGCGATGTTGGGAGGACTGTGACCGTGGGTGAATTTAATTATCTACAGCAATTACCCGCCATTGCGCCAGAAATTGGGTTGACCATTTTGGCAGTTGTGGTGTTGGCGTTGGATTTATATTTGCCAGAGAGTCGGCGTAAGGGGACGGCGTATGTCGCCGCCTTTGGGCTACTCGGTTTGGCAATTGTGCCATTCATTTGGTCGCCCGTTTCTGGGATAGACTCTTATTGGGGTGGCATGGTGCGCTATGATGTATTGGCGCAGGTGTTTAAGGTGATGATACTCCTCGCGGCGGGCATAACCTGTCTGATAGCCGTTGGCACGCACGATTTGGCACGGAAAGGTGAGTTTTACCTCATCATCATTGTGTCTACATTGGGGGCATCGCTCCTCAGCGCCGCCAGCGACCTCATCATGATTTTTGTCGCGCTAGAAACATTGTCTATCCCCTTGTATATTTTGGCAACCTTCCGCAAAGGTGACCCACGTTCTGTCGAAAGCGGGATGAAATATTTCCTGTTTGGGTCGTTTGCCTCTGCGATTTTACTGTATGGCTTTAGCTTGCTCTATGGCTTCACCGCCCAGACCAATATTTATGCCATCGCCGATTATATGACTAGTCCCGAATTTGGACTCAATGCCGCCCCGATTGTGGTGTCATTGGTGCTGATATTCGTGGGATTCGGCTTCAAAATCAGCGCTGTGCCCTTCCATTTTTGGACACCCGATGTCTATGAAGGTGCGCCAACCCCTGTGACCGCATTTGTGAGTGTCGCCAGCAAAGCCGCTAGCATGGCGGTGCTGATGCGCTTTCTTATTGCCATATTCCCCGCCGAATTTGTCATCAACGGACAGGTCATGCAGGAATTTTGGATTCAACTGGTCATCGTCCTCGCGGTGATTAGCATGACCATCGGCAATGTTCTGGCGCTGGTGCAAAAGAATATTAAACGGATGCTGGCGTATTCATCCATCGCTCAGGCGGGTTATACGCTCATCGGGATTGCCTCTATTCAGACTATGTATCTCACCGATGGCATGACCGACCTTAGCCAAACGGCGGCGGCGCAAGGGGTGGCGGCTGTCACCTTCTATATGTTTATGTATACCTTCACCAATTTGCTGGCGTTTGCGGTGATTGTCATTTTCACCGAAGCGACAGGTAGCGAAAAAATCAGCGACCTCGCTGGCTTGAGTCGTCGCAACTCCTGGCTGGCTTTGGCGATGACCGTTGGATTGTTGTCTTTGGCGGGAATTCCCCCCGCGGCGGGTTTCTTTGGCAAGTTCTTCTTGTTCAATGCCGCCGTGACCGCAGGCTTGGAATGGCTGGCGATTGTCGGTGTCCTCAATGCGATTGTGGCGCTCTATTATTATCTGGTGGTCATCAAAGTAGTTTATGTAGACCGCCACGAAGATGATGAAGTCCCGATTGCGCTTAATATGACCACCGCATGGGTACTGGGCGCGACCACCCTCAGTGTGATTGCGTTGGGTGTGTTGCCACAAGCCATTTATAACTGGGCATTGAGTAGTGCCAGCACGTTGTTTGCATAGCATTTTTTGTGCATCATTCCCGATGTTATTCCGTAAGGGCGCAATCGGTTGCGCCCTTGCTGTCTATAGCTGTTTTTGGGGGTGTTTATGACCACTTTTGCACATTATCTAAATAAGGTGGTGAATTTGCATAATAAATCCCTGAAAATTTGGTTGTTTTATGGTATTTTTTTCCCCTTTGTGATAAAATGCGCGATTGTTAGAGTAAGGTGGCACAGTATGCCTATTGGCTCATGAAAATCAGACCATCACGGGTGACAGACCGTATTCACAACCTAACCATTGCAATTATTTCCATTCAGGCGGGTTGTGCATCATTGGTTATCATACTCATCGCACTCATTATTGGGTCGTGGCTGGGTGATTTGCTCGGACAGCGTGGATTGATGATTTTTGTCATGATTATTCTGAGTGTGCCAGTGAGTTTGTATGTCATGCTATGGATTGCGATGCGGGCGGTTAATTTTCACCTACATTTTCGGTCTTTAGAAGATGAGAACACAAACTAATTTATAAGACTTAAGGAGGTTTTATCTTTGAGAACAACACTTTATTTTTTGTACCGCAGAAAGGAGAAATAGTCCATGAATACAAGACAGCGCGGCTTTATTACATTAGGAGTCATCCTATTTGTCGCTATCGTCTTTTGTGGTCTTATCCCCTTCGTGTGGATGCCAAGTAACGGGATTGGCGTAGCACTCCCTGTTATCACCGTCCCTGGTGAAGTCGTACAAGCCGACTTTTTGCCCGGATGGGATTTGACGAATTCGTTCATTGGGACGGTTCTCACAGGGATGTTGATGTTGCTCATCACCGCGATTCTTTGGCGTATGACGAAGGGTTGGACACGCGAAGTTCCCAGCCGTTTGCAAAGCATGTTTGAAGTATTTATTGGCGGTTTCCGCAATTTCTTAAAAGGGATTGCTGGCGACAAGCTCCGTACAACCCCCTTGCTGTGGCCCCTCGTGGCGACCATCTTCTTCTTTTTGCTCACCGCAAATTATATGAAGTTGCTCCCCGGTGTCGAAACTGTGGGTAAGATGCACTGCACGTATGCTACTTTTAAGGGATACCCCATGATTCAAATTAACGCCAATGGGTATCAGCTATGGGTAGATAGCCCTCTCAATGCGGGTACAACCCAAACTGAAGAGACATACGAAGTGTGTAACCATTATTTCTATAAAGAATGGTCGCGTTATGACTTCCAAGATGCAGAAACCATCGAAACAGCGATTACTGCCACCCAATTGGGTGTGTCTGAAGCACAATCGGTTGTGACTGCCGCAGAGACCGAATTGGCATCTTTTGTCGCTACATTGCCCGCAGAAGGCGAATTGAGCGAAGCCAACGAAGATAGATTGCTTGAACTTGAAGAAAAAGTCGCCAAAGCGGTTGAAGAAGAGCATAAGGCAGAACGTGAATTTGAGCGCCAAGAGATTCGTCTCACCGCCTCACAACAAATTTTTGCTATTGATGCAGAACTCGCTTCTTTGAACTCAATGACTGTTGACCCCAGTTCCGAAGAGGGCATAGCCCACCAAGAACGGATTAATGAATTGCAAGAACAACGCGATTTCCATAACACCCAAATGCACTATCCAACCGCAACCGTGGTGTTTAACCAATCGCAACTCGACAACCCTGCAAAACCCGCACCATTCTTGTTCCACATCACCCCATTTGTGCGCGGTCCTGCAACCGACCTCAGCCTGACCTTTATGCTCGCCATCCTGTCTATGGTGATGGTGCAAGTGTATGGTGTATGGGCATTGGGTCCTGCCTATTTTGAGAAATTCATCAACATCAGTGCGCTCGGTAATTTGGGCAAACGCCCATTGGGTGCCATTGACTTTGTGGTCGGGTTGATTGAAATCATCTCCGAAATCGGTAAAATCGTCTCGCTTGCCTTCCGGTTGTTTGGTAACTTGTTCGCCGGTGGTGTGGCGTTGATGGCGATGACATTCTTGGTCGCCTTGTTCATTCCCGGTATCATCTACGGCTTGGAGCTCATCATTGGTGGGGTGCAAGCATTGGTGTTTGCCGTATTGACCGTTGTATTCTCTGTACAAGCGCAAGAGTCGCATCATCATGATGATGACCACGACCATGCCGAAGAACACGCTTAATTTATCTGATAAAGTGACTATAAACACAGGAGCGAAATAACAATGATTGAAGCAGATTCCCTTTCCGTAGGTCTAAAAGCTATTGGTGCTGGTTTGGCGATGGTCGGCGCGTTGGGACCAGGTATCGGCATTGGTTTGTTGGCACAAGGTGCAATGCAAGCCATTGGTCGTAACCCAGATGCCGCTGGTACTATCCAAACAAACATGATTTTGGCGATTGTATTCACCGAAGCTATTGCTATTTATGCGCTGGTGGTTGCCTTGCTCATCGTCTTTGTTCTCGGTTAATCCATCTATTTATCCCAGAAAGGATTAGAGAACAATGCGAGGAATGAGAAAATACATAATTGCGGTAGCGATGATTGGGATGCTTTTAATGGTTTCCCCCGCTTTTGCCGCCGAAACCGCCGAAGCGGGTCCGTTGGATAAATTGGGTATCAATTTTGGCTTTATGCTCTCCCAATTCTTCCACTTTGCCCTGCTCTTTACCTTTTTGTTGGTTGGTCTATGGCGACCAATGACCAACATGCTCGATAGCCGTGCCGCAAAAATTGAAAAAGGGCTAGAAGACGCTTCCAAAGCCGCTAATGCGTTGAAAAACGCCGAAGCCGAAGCCGAAAAATTATTGGTGACTGCCCGTGCAGATGCCAACAAAATCATCGAAGAAGCGCGTGGTCGTGGTGATGAAGTGGCGAAAGCCATCGAAGCCGAAGCCCGTAATTCTGCCGAAAAGATTCGTGCAGAAGGTCGCTCCCAAGTTGATGTTGAACGTACCCAACAATTGGGCGCGTTGCGCGGTGAAGTGTCGAACATCTCTATCGCTGTGGCACAACGCCTCATCGGTGAAGCACTCGACAAAAAACGCCAAGAATCGCTTATCAACGATTTCTTCTCTAAAGTACCTGCCGATGCCAAAAACATGACTGGTAAGGTAGAAGTGGTCTCTGCTATGCCATTAGACAATGCAGAACAAGACCGCGTGAAGAAAGAAATTGGCAATACCGATGTTACCTTCCGCGTAGACCCCGCCATCTTGGGTGGTCTTATCATCCGCACAGAAGACCGTGTGGTAGATGGTAGCGTGCGCCGTGATTTGAACACATTGGCGACCCGCTTAAACTAAGCGTATCGCTTGTAGATGCAATATCTCAACGAGGGGCGTTATGCCTCTCGTTTTTTTTATTGATAGGGTAGGCTGGCTATGATGCTATCGGTACGTGATGTTGCTTATAACGGATATATACCAATCCCAAATCCAAAAATACGCTGGTATGCCTCGCTTCCGCCAGTGAATGGTGATTTTGAATTTGGCAAAGTCTATAATGTCGTATCAGAACATGAAAACGAGTTATGGGCATTTAACTGGCTATTGGCTGGCATATTTAACCCACAACAGGGCAGTTTTAGCCTAGATGGTGTCATGCTCGATGATGCGCCTCAGCGCAGAAAAATAGCATGGATGGTGCGTTACGATGAAATTAGGCGATTTGGTAGGTTTCCGCAGAGGGTTAAAAATCAGGTACGGCAGGGGATAAAAAAATATAATGCCCATAATTTGTCTGAATATGATTATTTTAACCATTTTATGCTTGCGCCAACATTATATATTCGTTATTTGCGTCAACAAAGCAGTGAGGGTTGGCGGAGTAGCTGTGTGATTGGCTTGTCACATAATAGGATGATTTTTTGTTTCCCTTCATATACTCGGCAAGGTTTTCTTGATGATTATCATAATTTGTGGTTAGGCGATATGCTACAATTCATGAAATCATTAAATTGCCTCATTTTGCTCCCCTCACTTCCTAATGCCAATACATATAATTTGTGTGATGCGATAATCCACATCTAAGAGGCTCATTATGCGTTGTTATCATCTATTTACTACGGAGTTGTTATCAGTATGACCACATTTGCACAATTACTCAATGCCTTGCCCCCCGATGATGTGATTGCCCTCATCGGCGATGGGACAGTCTCTATCACCGCGCCTATCGCAGAATCCACATCCACCGTCGGACAAGGTGGTATTTTTGTGGCACGACAGGGCAAATCTGCCGATGGTCACGATTTTATCCCACAAGCTATCGCCAATGGCGCTGTGGCGATTATCGGCGAAAAACTCATGACGGGGTTATCTGTTCCATACGCCCAAGTGCGTGATTCGCAGTCTGCCATCGGCATTGTCGCATCAGCGTATTATGGCAACCCATCGCGCCGTCTCATTGTCATCGGTGTGACGGGTACAGATGGCAAAACCACAACCACCACGCTCATCCATAGCATCCTCAAACATGCCACTGGCGGAAAAACGGGTTATATTAGCACCATCGCCGCCGAATTGGGTAGCACCACCGCCGATACGGGCTTGCATGTCACCACGCCCACCGCACCAGAAGTTCAGATGTATATGGCGCAAATGGTCGAAGCAGGACTCACCCATTGCGTCATCGAAATGACCAGTCACGGCTTGGCACAAGGGCGTTTGGCGGGTGTGGATATTGATGTCGCTGTCATGACCAATGTCACGCATGAACATCTGGATTATCACGGCTCATTTGAGGCGTATCGAGATGCCAAAGGCATTATGTTCGATATGCTGGCATCTAGCTATGAAAAATTTAACATGCCCAAAATTGCAGTGGTCAATGCCGATGACCTCAATGCCGATTATTTTTCTGGGAAATATGCCGATAAGCTGATTCGTTATGGCATCACCCATAATGCCGATGTGCGCGGGCGCAATATCACCTATACCCCTAGTGGCGCAGAATTATCGGTGATTACCCCCACAGAGGGCGGTACGGTCAAGTTACACCTGCTGGGACAATTTAATGTCCTCAATGCGTTGGCGGCAGTTTCTGCGACTATACACATCGCGTCTTGGGCAGATATTCGGCGTGGATTAGCCGATATTCAAGCGGTATCGGGGCGGATGGAACGGATTGATGAGGGACAAAAATTCACGGCGATTGTGGATTTTGCCCATACACCCAACGCGCTCAAAAATGCGCTCACCACCGCCAAGCAAATGCTCCCCAAAGGCAAACGGTTGATTGCTATATTTGGGAGTGCTGGCTTGCGCGATGTGGAAAAACGGCGCATGATGGCAGAGACCTCTGTCCAAATTGCCGATATGAGCATCCTCACCGCAGAAGACCCACGCACCGAATCTTTGGACGCGATTTTGGAAATGATGGCGCAAGGGGCGATGAGCATGGGTGGGGTAGAGGGGCAGTCATTCATCCGTGTGGTAGATAGGGGTGAGGCGCTATTTGTGGCGTGTCAGATGGCACAGGCGGGTGATATTGTGATTGCCTGTGGCAAAGGGCATGAACAGAGTATGTGCTTTGGGACGGTGGAATATCCGTGGGATGACCGCGATGCCATGCGTGCGGCATTGCGTGGGACACCCCTCAAAACATTGCCCACCGCCAAAAATGACTAAATCGTTGGCATAGCGCCATGTTACAATGGGTATTCTGTGCTAAAATCACACTTGATTCTTAAACGATTTATGAGGAAAATTCCCCGCATGATTGATTTAGGCATTATCATTGTTAATTGGAATACTCGTGAGCTACTCCGCAAAACACTCCAAACTGTTTTTGCGAGTGAGGGCGATTTTACCTATCAGGTGGTAGTCGTGGATAACGGCTCTAGTGATGGTAGCCAAGACATGGTAAAAACTGAATTCCCCCAAGCGCATTTTATCGCCAGCGAGATCAACGGCGGATTTTCCTATGGGAATAATCTGGGTTTACACGCGCTGGGGTATCGGGGGACGGGTGATGTGGATAACGATTCACCCCGTTATGCGTTGCTCCTCAATCCAGATACAGAAGTTCCACCAACATCCCTGTATGACATGACCCAATTCATGGATAATAACCCCGATGTTGGCATTGCGGGTCCAAAATTACTCCTCAAAGAAAATGAACAACTCGATAAGGCGTGTCGGCGGAGTTTTCCGACACCGATTATCTCTTTTTATCATTTTTCTGGACTTGCCAAATTATTCCCAAAAAGCCCACGCTTTGCCCGCTATAACCTGACCTATCTTGACCAAGACCAACAAGCAGAAATAGATTCGGTGGTGGGCGCGTATATGCAACTCCGCAAAGAGGCGATTGCCCAAACGGGACTCATGGATGAGACGTTCTTTATGTATGGGGAAGACCTCGACTGGGCATTACGGGTTAAACAAGCAGGCTGGACAGTGGTATACTATCCAAAAGTCATTGTGTGGCATGTGAAGCGTGCCGCGAGTCGCAAAAGCAAAAAGGCACAATTTGAATTTTATCGTGCCATGCTCATTTTTTATCGTAAACACTATCGGAAGACGACACCATTATGGTTACACAGCCTCGTCCTAACGGGGTTAATGGTCAAGGGAGGGCGCGAATTGTGGCAGGAAATACGTCATTCATCCCTCCCAACCCCCAACAACTGATAAAAACCAAAGCGGAAAATGGGCGGTCTAATCGTATCAAGGCATCGTTAGAAGCCGTATTGTTCTTTTTGGATATTATCTCGCTCTGCATGGCATTTATTTTGGCGTATGTGGCGCGGTTATATGTACCTCTGTTTAATCTGCCAGATGAACTCGCCCCCATGAGCGAATTTTTGCCGTTGATGGTGTTGCAGATATTCGTCATTGTCATCGTATTTTATTTCTCACGGTTGTATCATCAACGCCGTGTGACCAGCCGAATTGACCACGCCCGTAATATCTTGGGTGCTGTCACCATTGGTATGGTGCTGGCGAGTGGGATTCAGGAATTGATATTCAGAAACACAGCGTTGGATGTAGATTATTCGCGTACGATGTTCTTTTATAACTGGGTATTGACTGTGATTTTGGTGGTGGCGGGGCGCGAGGCGCATCGCATCCTCAAAGTGAGTTTTCGTAGGCGCGGTGTCGTGCGCGATAACCTGTTGCTCATTGGCACAGGGCGCGTGGTGCGCGATATTTCTCATCGCATTAAACATAACCCAGATTTAGGCTATCAGATTGTCGGTGTCGTGACCGATGTGGTAAAACCCAAAGGCAAAATTAATGATATGCCTATTTTGGGGTTATATCACGATTTGCCCGTCATCATTGACCATTATGGCGTAGAGCAGGTGATTATCGCCCTGCCAGATGCCAGACGTGCCGATATTGTTGAATTGGTCACACTCTGTCAACGTGGGCGGGTGGACATTAAAATTTTCCCCGATATTTTTGCGTATATGGCAGGTGATTTGAACGTGGACGATTTGGGCGGGACACCCCTGCTCACCGTGCGCGATATTGCCCTGCGCGGGTGGAAATTGAGCCTCAAACGCGGATTAGATATTTTTGGCGCGTTATTTGGACTCATCTTTTTATCGCCCATGTTGCTCCTCATTGCGATTATTGTGCGCCTAGAATCGCCCGGTGCGCCGTTTTATTCGCAAATTCGCATGGGGTTAGATGGTCGTCCATTCCCCATCATCAAATTTCGTTCCATGCGAAAAGATGCCGAATCTAAAGGGGTTGGTTGGACAATCCAAAATGACCCGCGCATCACCAAAGTCGGCAAAATTTTGCGTAAGACAGAACTCGATGAATTGCCACAACTGATTAATGTGTTGCTCGGTCACATGAGCCTTGTCGGACCGCGCCCAGAACGTCCGCAATATGTGCAACAATTTCGCCAAAAAATCCCGCGTTATATGGAACGTCACCGTGAAAAAGCGGGTATGACAGGTTGGGCGCAGGTGAACGGGCTACGGGGCGATACATCCATCGAAGAACGCACCAGTTTTGACCTGTGGTACGTGGAAAATTGGTCGCTGTGGCTGGATATTAAAATCATCATCCGTACCGTTTTACAGGCAATTTTACGCATCAACCGAAATGCCTATTAACGATGAATTTGGATACGACTCCTGTAAGGGTGCAAACGGTTGCGCCCTTACATCATTGCACGCATAATTTTTACCGCTATTTCATCCTCACTATCCCCCTATTTATCGCCTTTGCCCTCTATGGCTATACTGTCCAATTGCCTCTATTCCTAGACGATGGTCCGCAATTTCGGATGGTGGAGGTGTTCACAGGATTTGACCAATGGCTCGGTAGCCCCGCTTATTTTTATTATCGCCCCGCCGTGTTTAGCATGTGGAAATTATCATCCGTTTTGGCGGGCGGATTTGATGCGGTAGGCTTACATTGGCTCAATGTAATGCTATTTGGCATGACGGGCGTGGTGCTGGCTGCTATTGCTTATCGGCTCATGCCTAAAAATAAGGCGATGGTCGCGCTTGGGGTGGGGGTGGGATTTGTTATATTCCCATTTAATTATCAGACGGTTATTTTGGTGGGGGCGATGTTCCATACCACCATGATTTTTTGCACCGCGTTAACGATTTGGGCGGGGTTGCTATGGTGGAAAAATCCGCGCCTGCAATGGCTTATTATTGCCGTGATAAGCGCGTTTTGGGGTGTATTTAGCCATGAAAACGGCGTGTTGATAGCGCCACTGCTCTTTTTGGCAATTTGGACGGCGTATGGGGCTAAAGCCATTTTTTCGCGCCGAATCATCACCCTCATCGCGCCGATTGTGGTCATCACGGGGATTTATTTGGTGCTATATGTCACCGTCCCGCGTGCCGAGAGTGTTGGCGGGTTGCAGTCTGTGGATAACATGATAGCGTCGTTTGCGATTATGGTGCAATCCGCCGCTTATCCATTATCGGCGTTGTTGCGCCCGTTGGTGACAGAAACGCCATCGGCATGGCTCACAATTAGCATGGGGATGGGTGTTTTGGGTGGTGGGTTATGGCTGGTTTATATGCTCATGCCATCGCTCATTCGCATTGCCCTTTTTGGCGTGGCGTGGTACTTGATGGCGCTCATGCCTACGGTGATATTGTTGGATACGGCGTATGTGGATGGGTCTCCGCGCATCCTCATTTATGCCGGGATGGGCTTGCATCTGTTTTATGGGGCGGTGTTGTGTGCGGTTTGGATGCGTTCAACCCCACCCATAAAAAAGGGTGTAGGGACGACATTATTGTTGTCCACTGAACGCGCAGAAGCAGGACGCGCAGAAGCGCATCCGTACAGATTGATTATTTTTCGCGCATTGGTCATTTTCACTTGCGCCCTTATGGTGATTATTAGCATCCCATTTATTTACACACGGCGCGACCATCTGCTGTTGCTCAATGGCTACATGCGCCCACTCTATCAATATGTCGAAAATCAGCCACAAGACCCCCAAACCACCCGCATATTATTGGTCAACGCACCCGATTATATCACCCCATCAGCAGAAAATCGCACCTTTTTGCGTGGGTCAGAAGGCGTTGCCATGATGTTTTATTTGGTGGATTATGACCGTCAAATCTGGGTGAATACGGGCATATTGCCATGGGTACGCACAGGCAAAATCAACGAGTGGAATCGGGCGCAGGGGTATGATTTATATACGCATGACCCCGAAACATCGGTGGATGAATTGCGCGTGTTGGCGTTGGATAG
>Ga0105045_10000745_pt1 | contig 24926 bp, 22 predicted proteins | sample MAT02_FD_78089 | JGI IMG/M metagenome (GOLD analysis project Ga0105045, IMG submission 78089) | Freshwater microbial communities from Lake Fryxell liftoff mats and glacier meltwater in Antarctica - MAT-02 (megahit assembly) | ecosystem: Environmental > Aquatic > Freshwater > Ice > Liftoff... | reverse complement strand
GGTGCAAAATCTGTTCAGCCTTTATGGTGGGTTAATCCTTTGGACTATGCATATAGCGAATTAAACAATCCAAAGCACATGAAATTACCAAAGCCTGTCTTTGATGATACAGACGGTGATGGTGTAACTGATCAATTAGATAGAGAGCCAAATACTCCGGCTGGAGCTCCAGTTGATTCTCATGGCGTAACCAAAGATACAGATGGAGATGGTGTTCCTGATTTTAAGGATAAGCAATTGATTACTCCTACAGAGTGTCAACCAGTTGATGCTGATGGAGTTGGTAAATGTCCTGAGCCAGCTTGTTGTACTGAAATCAAGGATTTAATAGCAAAAGGAGGATTTAATTCAAATTGTCCTGTTGATTATCCTAGTCTTTCAATGAAGTCTGCGAGTTTGAGTAAAGATGCTAAGGCAATGTTAACGAATGTTGCTTCTAAATTAAAAGAGAATCCTACCTGTACTGTAACTATTACAGCTTATCCCGGAGCTTCAAAAGCCCAACAATCAATGGCAGATAAAAAGTTGGACGCTGTTAAGAATTACATTGTTGAAACACTTGGTGTTAGCGGAGATAGAATCATGACTGATAAAAATATTGGTGGTGGCGATGCAAATACAATAGACATAAAATCAAATTAAGTTTTAAATTTTTCTTTACAAAGCCTCCCTTTACGGGAGGTTTTTTTATTATTGGAAGGTGGAATTAATTTTCTGAAACGTGAGTATAAATACTTAAAAAGGCAATCAATTCATCCGCATTTTAAAAAGAGTTTGCAGTATTTTGGTTTTATTTTGATTAAGAAAAATACTTTACAATGTCTGGGTTGGATGTTTTTTTGAAAACCTTAACTCCTTCTTTTTGGGCTTCTTATATTTTGAAGAGATATTTGAATGGAAATCACTAATTTCGCAATCTTATATGAGATTTTTTAAACTGTTATTAATAGTATTCACGTTGGTACTTGGCCTTACTTCTTGTAATAAGTATAGCAAGATTATGAAAAGCAAGGATGTGGCGTATAAGTTAACTATGGCCGATAAATTCTTTGAAGAAAAAAAATATCGACAGGCCCAAGTGTTATACGAAGAACTTTATCCTGTCTTTAAAGGAACGGATAAATTTGAAGAGTTGTATTATAAAGACGGGTACTGTTTTTATTATTTGAAGAACTATCGGGACGCTGAAAATTTTTTTAAGGGCTTTTTAGAGGTTTTTCCCAATAGCACTAAAGCTGAGGAAGTGGATTTTATGCATGCACTTTGCTTTTATAAACAGGTTCCGAAAGTTGATCTTGATCAAACCAACACTTCTAAGTCAATTGGTGTAATGCAATCCTTTATAAATACTCATCCAGGTTCTTCAAGAATACCCGAAGCTACGGCCATCATTGATAAGAGTAGAGAGCGTTTGGAAACTAAGGAATTGAGAGCGGCAGATCTTTATTATAAAGTAGGCCAATATAGGGCAGCAGCCATCGCCTATGGTGGGTTATTGAATAATTATCCAGAATCAAAAGTGGGTGATCGGTATAAATTAAATACCATCAAGTCCTATTTCAGGTTTGCTAAACTAAGCATACTAGAAAAACAACCTGAACGATTCGAAAAGGTAATCAGCGAATTTCAGGATTTCGCAGATCGCTTTCCTGAAAGTCTATTACTGGATGAGGCCAGAGAATTGAGTAATTTAAGTCAAAATAATATTAAAGAAATACAAAATGAGCAAATTAAGACGACAACTAAGCTCTAGTACGAGCAGTGTGGTAGAGCCAAAAAGCCTCTTTGACTTAAAAGAGAAAACTGGTAATTTGTATGAATCGATTGCGATTATCGCAAAAAGAGCTAATCAAATTAACATCACTATTAAAGAAGAGTTGCATAATAAGTTGGAAGAATTTGCAAGTCATACTGATAGTCTTGAGGAAATTCATGAGAACAAGGAGCAAATTGAAATCTCAAAAGCTTACGAGCGTATGCCCAATCCCGCACTATTGGCCTCTCAGGAGTTTATTGAAGATAAAATTTATTACCGTAAAAATGATGAGGATTTATTTAGTTAGTATCTGGTAATCATTGGCAATTAATTTCATTTAGATTTTATATTTTTAACGACGGGTTTATCCGTCGTTTTTTATGTTGAAAGGAAAGAAAATATTATTAGGAATTACAGCAAGTATCGCAGCTTATAAGATTGCAATACTAGTAAGGCTGTTGATAAAATCCGGGGCCGAGGTGAAAGTCATAATGACTCCGGCATCGAAGGAGTTTATTTCTCCTTTAACGCTTTCAACACTAGCCAGAAATCCTGTCATTTCGGATATTGCAACCAACGACGCCTGGTCGAACCATGTAATTTTAGGGAGATGGGCGGATTTGATGCTCATCGCTCCGCTTAGTTGTAATACCCTTGCAAAAATGGCTGCCGGTATTTGCGATAACCTGTTATTGGCTGTTTACCTTTCATCAACATGCAAAGTAGCTGTAGCGCCTGCAATGGATGAAGATATGTGGCTACACCCGTCCTCTAAAAAGAACATTTCACAAATTGAGTCTTATGGAAATTTTATTTTACCTGTTGGATCCGGCGAATTGGCAAGTGGCTTAGTTGGAGAAGGAAGGATGGCAGAACCTGAGTTTATTTTGAGTTGGTTAAATAATTACTTCAATATTGATTTACCACTAAATGGCAAGCGTGCCCTGGTAACTGCTGGCCCAACTTATGAGCAAATTGATCCGGTGCGGTTTATTGGAAACCATTCCTCTGGTAAAATGGGGATTGCGATCGCTCAGGAATTGAAAAGCCAGGGTGCGGATGTTACGTTAGTTATGGGGCCAACTTCCTTGCCATTGCCGGAATTTCCTACTATTATACGTGTAAAGACAGCATCTGAAATGTTTGAGTCATGTGTTTCCTTGTTTAAACAGGCTGATATTACTGTCATGAGTGCAGCAGTTGCCGACTATACACCGGTAAATATTGAACATGAAAAAATTAAAAAATCTACTCAAGATATTTCGGTCGTTTTGAGAAAGACAAAAGATATATTGAAACATTTGGGAGCAATTAAACGAAACAATCAGTTATTAATAGGTTTTGCACTGGAAACCAATAACGAAGTAGAATTCGCTAAAAAGAAATTGGTAGAAAAAAATGCAGATATGATTGTATTGAATTCCTTAAACGATTTAGGAGCAGGGTTTGGTTATGATACAAATAAAATAACGATTTTCGAAAGGTCAGGCAGAATACAGACCTTTGATACCAAAGCAAAAGAAGCTGTGGCAAAGGATATAGTTAACGCCATTATTCAAATGCACAATGAAAACTAAGTTTAAATTATTATTGCTTTGTTTGTTTATAGTGAATTTCTCGTTCGCACAGGAATTAAATGCCAGGGTAACAGTCAACAGTAGCCGCATTGGCCCAACTGTTAATAAGAATGTTTTTCAGACGTTACAAACAGCTTTAAACACATTCTTAAATAATCGGAAATGGACCAAAGATATTTTTGTTGTGAATGAAAAAATTGATTGTAATTTTTTTTTAAATCTTGAATCTACAAACGATGTTAATGTATATGTGGCAAAATTGACTATCCAGGCGGCACGCCCCGTTTTAAATACTTCTTATTTATGCCCACTAATTAATTTTCAGGATGAGGATGTTAATTTTAAATATATTGAGTTTCAACAACTTGAGTTCAATGAAAACCGTGTGGCGGGTACAGATCCATTGGTTTCCAACCTTACTGCATTGTTTGCATACTACGCAAACATCATCATTGCATTTAATTACGATTCATTTTTACCCCGTGGCGGCGATATCTATTTTTTAAAAGCCCAGAATGTTGTCAACAATGCGCCAGAAGCAAGAGGGATTGCTGGCTGGAAGGCATTTGACGGAAAGAGAAACCGATATTGGCTGGTAGAAAATATGATGAATAGCAGGTACACGATTATGCATGATATTTATTACTCCTATTATCGGCAGGCTATGGATAAAATGTATGAGGACGAAACTGCAGCAAGGGTTGAAATGTTAAACGTTATCAACCTGCTGAGTAATTTCAACGCAGACAACCAAAATACAATGATAATCCAGTTTTTTTTTCAGGGTAAGTCGAATGAATTAATAAAGATTTTTTCAAAGGCGCCTCAGCAGGATAAATTACGAGCTTCGGATCTTTTACAAAAACTGGATATAACCAATGCGATCAGATATAAAGATGAATTAAAATAATGAAAGGAGTATTCTGTACGATATTGTTGTTTTGTATATTGGGTTGTTCAAAGATTAAAAGCAAAAGTTCAGGGATTTTCCCCAGGGAAAAAATGCAGGCCGTTATGTGGGATATTATCGGTGCAGATGTATTTACCGAACAGTTTATTAAAAAGGACTCGGTAAAAAATCCCTCTATGGAAAATATGAAATTGCAAAACAAAATTTTTGCAATTCACAAAATCACGAAAGTTGATTTTTACAAAAGCTATCAATACTATTTGGCTCATGCTGATCAAATGAAGATTATACTAGACAGTATTACTTCAAAAGCTGAAAGGGACCGGACAAAAATGCTGGATAAACATTATAATAAGAAGCCTGAATAGGCTCAATGGGATTGTTGTACTCAAATAGTTTGCAAACGCAATTTTAACCTTCCTTTTCTAAAAAATCCAGATATAATTTTTTTACATCATCGATCAACCGCTGCTTTGAATATTTATTTATAACGGAATTGTAACCCTTATTTCCCATCACGTTGCGAAGATCTTTGTTCTCTATTAAAATACTTAGATATCTGGCAAATGATTCAACATCATTAACACCTGTTATAAAGCCATTTTCTCCATGTGTTATTACATCTCTTACACCTCCCACATCTGTTGAAACAACGGGCTTAAAGGCCGCTTGTGCCTCAATTAAAGAAACCGGAGTACCCTCATTATAAGAAGTCAGCACTACTATGTCCAGTCCACCTAAAACCTGGTCAATTTCAGTTTCCCAGGATGTTACAACTATATCTGTGATGCTTTTAGGATTGGTTACAAAATACGAATAGCTTAAACCCATTTCCAAAGATTTCTTTTCAATTAAAGGAACAGATTCGCCATCTCCAATAACCGCAAATCTAATACCGCTAACATACTTTTTTTTAATGATGGAGGCTACTTCAACAAACATTTTATGGTTTTTAATTGGCACAACTCTACCAATAATTCCAATAATGATTTCATTGGAATCGAATCCGTATTTCTCTCTGAAAAGGACTCTTTTTTTGCTTTGGTTTTTTGAGTATTTTTCCAGACTAAAGCCTAAAGGAATGGTGAATATTTTTTCTGCAGGAGCTATTTTATAAACCTCCACTAACTCCTTTCTTTGTAAATCACTTATTGCGATGATCGCATTTGTTTTGTTAGCCAGATATCTTTCAAACAACACAATGAGTGATGAAACTGCTTTATTAAAATAAGAGTGAAAAACATGCCCGTGAAAAGTATGTACAATTAATTTTACATTACAGGCACTGGCTGCCAACCTGCCAATCGCCCCTGATTTCGATGCGTGGGTATGTACAATATCAGGATTGTACTCTTTTATTATTTTCTTAATTCTAAAGTATGCCCTGATATCATTTATAGGTAATATGCTTCTTCGCATTTCAGCAATTTCTACCTGTTCAATTCCCAATCGTTCGGCTATATAACCCGCATCTTTTTCATGAGGATCTTTCTTGCCAACAATTAACTTAGTCTCAAATTCAGGCGTTAAGTTTGTAGACAGAAGTGTAACATTTAACGAAGGTCCTCCAATTATAAGCCTATTATGTATTCTAAGTATTTTGTACATATAAAGACGTAAATATAGTCAATGAAAAATAATATTTATTTAGCACTCTATTTTATATTTTAATTCTTTTGGATAAACAGTCTATTTAAAGCTAGATTCCAACGACACTTAGTGATTTTTATTGTTTTTTGATGCTTTAAAAAAGTATTGAAATCTTTACTTGCTATGTTTTAATATAAAATTCTTTATGTAACAAGAACATTGTTAATTAATGTAATTTGCTGATTCGTTTTTTAAAATAAATATTCTCCATGAATAAAGTTTTTAATAATGCCGATGATGCAATAGCAGACATTGTGGATGGAGCCATTTTAATGTTGGGAGGGTTTGGATTGTGTGGCATTCCGGAAAACTGCATCAGCGCTCTTGTAAAGTTGGGTGTAAAAAATCTTACCTGCATTTCCAATAATGCGGGTGTAGATGACTTTGGTATAGGGTTATTGCTACAGCAGCGACAGGTAAAAAAGATGATTTCATCCTATGTTGGCGAGAACGCTGAGTTTGAGCGACAATTACTGAGCGGCGAATTGGAAGTGGAATTGATACCACAAGGCACTTTGGCTACAAGGTGCATGGCAGCCGGTTTTGGTATGCCTGCAATTTTTACACCTGCTGGCGTTGGTACTGAAGTCGCAATTGGTAAAGAGATCCGAGTATTTAATAATAAAAGCTATTTATTGGAACTTGCATTTGATGCTGATTATGCGATTGTAAAGGCATGGAAAGGAGATACTGATGGAAACCTAGTCTATCGGGAAACAGCCAGAAATTTCAATCCATTGATGGCCATGGCGGGTAAAATTACAATTGCAGAGGTAGAAGAATTGTTGCCTCCAGGCCAATTAGATCCTGATCACATTCATACCCCCGGAATTTACGTACACAGAATTTTTAAAGGAACCAATTACGAAAAAAGAATTGAACAGCGAACCGTCAGGAAAATAGTTGATTTGTAGATTGGAAGGGCAGATTTTTTAATTCAGCAAACCAGATAAATTTGTTTGCTATGTTAATAGTAAGTAAATGATTTTTTTTAAGCATGTCTCTAAATTGTGTCAATGTTAGATAAGAACCAGATCGCACGGCGCCTTGCAAAGGAATTAAAAGATGGATACTATGTAAATCTGGGTATAGGCATTCCTACACTGGTTGCCAATTATATTCCCATTGGATTAAATGTAGTGCTACAAAGCGAAAACGGATTATTGGGCATGGGACCCTTTCCTTTGGAAGGCGAGGAAGATCCAGACCTGATCAATGCCGGAAAACAAACCATTACCACCATACCCGGTTCCGCATTTTTCGATAGTGCCATGAGCTTTGGAATGATACGGGCTGGTAAGGTAGACTTAACCATATTGGGCGCTATGGAAGTGAGCGAGCAGGGCGATATTGCCAATTGGAAAATTCCTGGCAAAATGGTAAAAGGTATGGGTGGGGCGATGGATCTGGTGGCCAGTGCAAAAAACATTATCGTAGCAATGATGCATACTAACCCAAAAGGTGAATCGAAGTTATTACCTGTTTGCCAGCTTCCACTTACGGGTGTTGGTTGTGTAAAAAAAGTAGTTACAGAGCTGGCCGTGCTGGACATCACAAAAGATGGGTTTAAACTATTGGAAAGAGCGCCGGGCGTAAGTGTAGATGAGATTATTGCAAAAACTGCTGGTAAACTTATTGTTGAAGGTGAAATACCAGAAATGGTTATCTAATGTTTGCTTTCTCAAAATTTATTCTTACTCACTCCACTACATTTTACAAAACAACAGATATCGAAATCAGTTTCGTCTAACTAAATTGAAGCAGTACGTTATTCTGTAAATCCCATTTTCAGTTAACAGTACTATATTGCAACTCATAAATAAAAATCAATGAAATATCTTCCGATAAATGCCAATTTATTTGTTCAAAACCGTAAGCGTTTTATAGAAAAAATGGATAAAAAATCCATTGCTATCTTTAATAGTAACGATGAATTACCCACCAATGCTGATCAGTTACATCGGTTTAAACAAAACTCAGATTTAATCTGGTTAACCGGTATTGAACAAGAGGATACCATGTTGGTTTTATTTCCCGATAACCCCGATTCTAAATATAGAGAAGTGCTGGTATTGGTGCGACCCAACGAAGTAAAAGAAAAATGGGATGGGCATCGGTTACGTGCTAATGAAGCAACCGCTATTTCCGGAATTAAAACAATTGTATGGCTTGATACACTAGATGGGTTGCTTCAACCATGGATTCATTGGGCGGATACGATTTACCTCAATTCCAACGAAAATGATCGCAAGACAAATCTGGTTCCTGTAAGAGATTATCGTTATGCAGAAATGATGCGGATGCGTTATCCGTTGCACAACTACAAACGCAGTGCTAAAATTTTAAAGGAATTACGGGCAATAAAAACCGGACTTGAAATTGAGATAATGCAACAAGCAATCGATATTACCGAGGTTACATTCAGGAGATTATTGCGGTTTATTAAACCTGGTGTAAACGAATATGAAATCGAAGCCGAGATATATCATTCGTTTTTAAGTAATCGGTCTACTGGTCCGGCTTATAGCTCAATCATTGCGTGCGGCGATCATGCAAGAATACTGCATTACATTGAAAATAATCAGGAGTGCAAGGATGGCGAATTAATATTGATGGATTTTGGTGCCGAGTATGGAAATTACTGCGCCGATCTCACCAGAACTGTGCCAATAAGTGGTAAATTTACTAAGAGGCAAAAGGAAGTTTACAATGCCTGTTTGCATTTGCATCATTATGCTGCATCCATTTTAAAGCCAGGCATTAGTATAATCAATTACACTGAAAAAGTAGGCAACGAAGCAAACATAATTTTTCAAAAGATTGGGCTGCTAAATAAATCCGATATTAAGAATGAAGATCCCGAAAACAAGGCTTACCGTAAATATTTATATCATGGAATTTCACACCATTTGGGAATAGATGTACATGATTTGGGTACCAGAACAGCGCCCATCAAGGCGGGAATGGTATTTACAATTGAACCGGGTATTTATATTGGAGAAGAAAAAATGGGTATTCGAATTGAAAACAATTTTTGGATAACACGCAATGGGAATAAGGATCTAATGAGAAATATCCCCATTACTGTTGAAGAAATTGAGACTTTGATGAAACGTTAAGCAAAGGTTACGTATCTCTTGTTTGGCATTCATTATTAAATAATCAGTTTAATGTTGCGAATCAATAATACCGGACATTTCCGCTTTTAATGTTTTTGAATTTGGTGAGAGAATAAACCCGGCTTTATAGTACCTGCTTAACTTTTTAAAGGCTAGGGTTCATAGCTTTCGGTGCTCAAACATTTTTTCTTTGTAGTGCTTTTACCAAACACAAGGTATTTGTTTTAAGCGAAATACTTTCAGGATAAAAAAGAGTATAAAAATAATTCAGGTTTGGATTAAATAATAGACCTTGTAATTTAAAATTTCAATAAACCAATAACGGCCTTGCAACTGGCAGTTTTCTGTAGTTGTGTTGGGCTTTTTTATTATGAAACAAATACCTAATATTTTTACCCTGCTCAATCTTTTTTTTGGATGTATTGCAATTGTATTTGCATTGCAAACTGAAAGTGTCATTCTTTATACCAATGATGACTTTACAAGTAGTTTCAATATACCGGAAAAACTTTCCTACGCTGCACTTTTTATATTTGCATCTGCCATCGTGGATTTTTTTGATGGCTTTGTTGCAAGAGTGTTCAATGTATCGTCTGAAATGGGCAAGCAACTGGATTCGCTTGCAGATGTTGTAAGTTTTGGAGTAGCCCCTGGTGTTATATTATACCAACTGTTACGTATCAGCCTAATACGGGAAGAAAATGGGCTGGATGCTTCCATGCTTTGGCTTTTACCCGCCTTCATTTTAAGTTGTGCCTCGGCTTACCGATTGGCTAAATTCAACCTCGACCCAACACAGTATTATGGTTTCAAGGGAGTTCCTACTCCCGCCGTTGGCTTATTGGTAGCATCCTTTCCGCTGATGTTGCATTATGGCGGTGGGCTTATTAATATCAATCAATGGTTGATTAACAAATGGGTTCTGTATTCGTTGATCATTGTATTGAGCTGGCTAATGGTAAGCAATCTGCCACTGATGGCCATGAAGTTCAAAGACTACACGCTTAAAAATAATTTACCGAAGGTTATTTTGCTTTCAGTTGCCGTGATAGCCATCCTGTTTTTAAAATGGCTTTCAATTCCGGTTATTTTCATTGCCTACATTATTTTATCTTTGCTCTTTAAAAACAAACAAACAACATGATCTTCACTGCACAGGTAAAAGTAATGCCATTAAAAGAACTGCTGGATCCACAGGGTAAAGCTGTATTAGGCGGCTTTCAAAATTTAGGATTAAGCACTATACACGACGTAAGAATCGGGAAAAACATCAGCTTGCAAATAGATGCATCTTCCGCCGAAGCCGCTGAGCAAATTGCACAAGAAGCAGCCCGGAAATTATTGGCAAATCCTGTAATGGAAATGTTCGAGATAACCATTCATTAATTAGCTAATTCGATAATATGCTAATTCGCTAATTCGGAACAATTCAATTTTATTAGCAAATTAGCATATTAGTACATTATCACATTAGCAAAGTATGTCATTATTCTTAGTTCCCACTCCAATCGGCAACCTGGCAGATATTACCTTCCGGGCAATTGATATTTTGAAATCGGTGGATTTGATTTTAGCGGAAGATACCCGGACATCCTCTGTATTATTGCAACATTATCAGATTCAAAAGCCGATCACGCCTTATCACCAGCACAACGAACATAAAATAATTCATCATTTGGTAGAGCAGATGCAGGGCGGTAAAACGATGGCATTGCTTACAGATGCAGGAACACCGGGCGTAAGCGATCCTGCATTTTTGCTGGTAAGAGAATGCGTTAAAAATAATATCAGGGTAGAGTGTCTTCCGGGAGCTACTGCATTTGTACCTGCACTGGTCAATAGCGGATTGCCTATGAACAGCTTTTGCTTTGAAGGATTTCTTCCGCTAAAAAAGGGCCGTCAGACTTTTTTAAAACGAATGGCGGTAGAAGAAAGAACCATGGTTTTTTATGAAAGCCCGATACGCCTTCTAAAAACACTCAAGGATTTTATTGAATATTTCGGCGCAGAGAGACAATGCTGTGTAAGCAGGGAACTGACTAAAAAATTTGAAGAAAATAAAAGGGGCAGCTTGCAGGATGTGCATGATCATTTTAATGCAAAGCCCGTAAAAGGTGAAATAGTAATTGTAGTGGAAGGAAAAAATGATTAAGCAGAGAGTTGAAACTTTTTTAACAGCCCTGTAATGCTGCGAAAGTTTTAACAACCCGACAACCTGATAAAAATCTCATTTAAAGTAACTGTTTAATTCGGGTAAAAAAGGCCCAGATTTTTTTCCTGATTAGAATCAGGACTTATTATTAAAGTACTTTGGCTCTTTAACGTTTAGTTTCAAATCTCTTTCCAGAATTTTGTCCATCTTAAATTTATAAAATGAATAAACTAGTTTTTGTATTTGTTTCTTTGGTAGTACTTAGTATGTCATCCATTGCCCAACCTAACCGCTGGCAGCAAAGGGTTAAATACACAATGAATATTGATATGGATGTGCAAACAAACAGGTTTATTGGAAAGCAAAAATTGGAGTATACTAATAACTCACCGGATGCGTTGAAAAAAGTTTTTTATCATTTATTTTTCAATGCGTTTCAGCCCAGTAGCAGTATGGATGTACGCAGTCAGGAGTTGGGGAAAATTCTGATAAACGGCAAGCCAGACTGGGACACCAGAGTGCAGGACAGAATCAGTAAACTAAAAGAAGATGAGATCGGTTATCAAAAAATCATCTCTCTAAAAATGAATGGTGTTCCTCAACCTTTTAAGTATCATGAAACGATTCTGGAAGTTAATCTTACACAGGCAATTGCACCTAAAACAAAAGTTGTGTTTGATTTGGTATTTGAGGCACAGGTGCCTTTGCAGGTTCGCCGCAGCGGCAGAGATAATCCTGCTACAGGTGTACGTTATAGTATGAGTCAGTGGTATCCAAAACTTTGTGAATATGACTATGAAGGATGGCATCCAACACCGTATGTAGCCCGTGAATTTTACGGCGTATGGGGCGATTTTGATGTTACGATTGCCATCGATAAAACATACAAATTGGGAGGAACTGGTGTTTTGGTAAATGCTGCTGAAATTGGCTGGGGATATGATAAACCAGGGACTGAATTGAAGCCAACAACAAAGGCTAAACGCTCCTGGCATTTTGTAGGAAATAATGTACATGATTTTATGTGGGCGGCCGATCCTGATTATATCCACCTGGTAAGGAAAATGCCCAATGGCGGACCAACTTTAAACGTAATTTATAACTATCGGGAAAAGGATGCAAAAAATGATACGGCATGGAATACAGTCGCAGATGCAGCAATATTGGTGTTACCTTTTATAGAGGAAAAATTTGGAAAATATCCTTATCCCCAATACTCGTTTATTCAGGGTGGCGACGGTGGAATGGAATACCCAATGGCAACCCTGTTAAGTGGCCCAGGTCTGGGAACCGTCTTTCATGAGTGGATGCATAGTTGGTACCAGATGATGCTGGGCACCAATGAAAGCCTCTATGGCTGGATGGATGAAGGCTTTACCGAATTTGCTACAGACCAGGTAGAAGCCTATTACAGGGAGAAATTTATAAAAGTGAAATATAGTGATAACACAGCTTACATGAAGACGTTGGATTCGCTTGCTGACTTATTGCCTTCAGAACACTTTGGTAGTTATCAATCGTATTATTTTATAGCAAAAAGTGGTTTGGAAGAACCACTTACTACGCATGCAGATCATTTTGAAACCAACGCAGCCTACAGCATTGCTTCTTACTCGAAAGGTCTGGTTTTTATGGAGCAGCTTGGGTACATTGTAGGCGCAAACATGCGGGATAAAATATTATTGGAGTATTACAAACAATGGCGTTTTAAACATCCCAATTCCAATGACTTTATAAAGCTTGCAGAAGATATGAGCGGCATCAAATTAGACTGGTACAAAGAGTACTGGTGCAACACCACCAAAACAATTGATTATGGTATAGATAGTTTGTGGGAGGAAGGAGGCGTATCAAAAATCCGTTTGCTTAGAAAGGGCAAAATGCCAATGCCTGTTGATTTACAGCTTACATTCAAGGATGGTACCAAAGCGATGCATTATATTCCGCTTAACCTGATGTATGGTTCAAAGGCAGTGGAAAACCCGGATGAAAAAAGAGAAGCGCATGAAGCCTGGAGATGGACACACCCTACTTATATTGTTGAATTTAAAAAGCGACTAACCGATTTAAAAAAAGTAGAAATAGATCCCACAAAACGGTTAGCAGATGTCGAACAGCGCAACAATGTGTTGCAAATTAATTGGTAACCTATTCAGCGGATAAAATACATCCGGCCATCTTTTGATCAACCTGTTGCCTTATTTTGAAAAGAAAAATGGGCGAGAACACTATATGGAAATAACAATTAGACGTGCAACACTGGTTGATGCTTTTTCGCTTTCAGCCTTAGCCAGCCAAACCTTTTTTGATACTTTTACGGGTACATGCACAGATCAGGACATGCAATCGTTTCTGGAGAAATATTTTAATTTAAAACAGGTGCAGGCCGAGTTATCCAACGAGTATGATTTTTATTATCTGGCGGAATCGGCAGGGAGCGTAATTGGCTATCTGCGTTTTATGGAAGATTATCGAAATCTGCCATTAATGAAAAAATGGAAGGCTGTCGAGCTTAAAAGGATATATGTTTCAAAAGAGTTTCATGGTAAAGGTGTTGCACAACAATTGATGGATTTTGCCATAATGTATGCGGTAAATAATCAGTACGAAGTTATCTGGCTGGGAGTGTGGGAACATAACCTAAGGGCGCAAAAATTTTACGAAAAATATGGTTTTGTAAACTCGGGCCATACCCACGATTTTCCGATTGGGAACACGCCTCAATCAGATTTTTGGATGTGGAAATTCTTATAAAAAAAACTTCAGTCTATCCTGAAGTTTTTTTTATTCATTATTTTTTCTAACAATCGAATTACCTGCCAAAGAATTTATTGACCGCTTCAATCCGTGTGCTAACGTGCAATTTTTCGTAGATATGGTACACATGTTTTCTAACAGTTTCCGAACTGATGGCTAATTGATCTGCAATTTCCTTGTATAACAAACCTTTTGAAAGCATCTCCAGTATTTTCTTTTCCCTTCTCGAAAGTAGATCCAATGTGCCGTTGGAGGCAGAAGTGAGCGTTTTATTTTGAAAGGTAGTTACTACTTTTCTGGCAATCTGGCTGCTCATTGGTGCTCCTCCCTCATACAATTCTTTAATCGCATCCAGTAATTTATCTGGCGCAGTCTTTTTTAATACATAACCACTGGCACCTGCATTCAAAGCCTCAAAAATTTTTTCATCTTCTTCATACACGGTGCACATCATAAATAATATTTCTGGATATTGTTCCTTTAAAATTCTTACGACTTCAATGCCATTGATACCACCTAAATTAATATCCATCAATACTATCCTGGGCTTTTGTAATGGAATATTAACAATGGCTTCCTCGCCATTAATACAGGTTCCGGCAAGGGTGTATCCATCCGCCATGCCTATGATCTGTTCAAGTGCATTGCGTATATCATTGTTGTCTTCAACTATTGTTACTGAAATATTCATGACTGCAAAGGTGAATAAAAAATTATCATTAAGCAATACCCTAAAGTGGGTATTGGTAGATATTCTCCAAATTTTATGCTAAATCGCAACCTGCAACAAAAATTTTTCTTTAAAAAAAGGTTCTTCAAAAACCTTTTCTATTTCCCAGATTCTTGGTTTACAGTTACTCTCAAAAATTTCTTTGGCTAAATCGCCTCCTTTAAGACAGATTAAGCCACTTGGTTTGCCACCTTTTTTTAATAAAGGCTTACTCCACCACCAGAGGTTTTTTAGCGGGGCAACAGCCCTTGAAACCACCACATCAAATTTTCTGTTCTTTACTTCTTCAGCTCTGCAATGTTGGGTGGTTACGTTTTGTAAACCAATGGCAGCCGCCACTTCATTTACTACTTTCAGTTTTTTATTAATACTGTCAACCAGGTGAAACTGCGTATCCGGAAAAAAAATAGCCAGCGGAATACCAGGGAAACCGCCGCCACAGCCCAGATCCATCACCTGCATACCAGGTGCAAATTCAAATTGTGTAGTAATGGCAAGTGAATGCAGCACATGGTGTTCATAAAAATTTTCCATATCCTTGCGTGAAATCACATTGATTTTTTCGTTCCATTCGATGTATAATTCCTTCAAAGCACCCAATTGTTGAAGCTGGGGGTCAGTAAAATCTGCGAAATATTTTAATAGTAGATCCATAGTTTAGATATTGTAGTTCTAAAACAATTTTTCACGCTCATTATTCATTACTTCCAGCCAGTTTGTGGCTTCCTGATTAAAGTAACAGCAAAGATGAAATAGTAAAAAAACATCCAGATGTCAAATAACAAAAAAGAGGAAAATAAATCTTTTTCGTCTAATTTTTTCATAGCCGGGTAAAGAACAAAAGCCTGCACTAAGAACCGTAGCCCAAAAACCAGCAAAGCCCATTGCCAGCTAAAATAAATAATGGCTACAACTAATAGCGGAAAAAATAAGAAATGCGATAAGGAATAAAGTCCCAGTAAAAACTTATGTAAAGGGCGATAGTATTTAGCTGTACTGTAATGTCTTCTTTTTTGCCTGATCCATTGTTTCCAGGTATTGGGCGGTTCACTCAGCGTAAAAGCTTCCTGGTCAATATTTATTTTTGTATTCGTTTTAGTAGCTGCAGTATTTATAAACAGATCATCATCGCCACTCGAAACATGATTAAATGCTGAAAAACCTTTGTGTCTAAAAAAAATTGTTTTTTTATAACTCAGGTTTCTGCCCACACCCATATAAGGTTTGCCAGCCAGTGCATACGTAAGGTATTGCAAAGCGGTATGAAAAGTTTCCCATCTAACCAGTTGATTGAGCAAGCCGGGCTTTTTATGATAAGGCCCGTATCCCAGGACAATTTCGGTGTCATCTCCATAGCTATCCTGCATTTTATCAATCCAATTTTCACTGGCAGGAACGCAATCTGCATCGGTTAGCAAGACTATTTCATGTTTTGCAGCTTTTATACCAATGCTTAGAGGGAATTTTTTACCAGGTATCAACATGGCTTCCTGCTTTAATTCTACCACTTTCAGATGCCTGAACTTAGGTTCAAATTGCTCCAGTAAATATTTACTGTCATCGTATGAATTGTCGTTTACTACAATCACTTCATGGGTAGTTGGATATGCCTGAACCAACGATGCCGAAAGATTTTTAGCAAGATTGGCGGCTTCATCCCTGGCACAAATAATAACCGAAACAGGGTTGGAATGTGAACTTGTTTTGATAGCAGGCTTATAAAATGCCAATCGTAAAAAGAAAAAAAGGTAATAAAAAACTTGAATCAATGCAACGAAACTTAAAAAAATGAAAATGATATCAGGCCAATACGGTAGAAGGTTAATTAGGTTCATGACTGCAAAAATAAGGGTTCTCTCAGTGTTATTGTAAACCCGCTCTATTATGCTCGTGAGCTGGTTTTTTTTTCAAACGGGCATCGTGCTCCCGTTCATTTAATATAAAATTAGATTTCAGGGCATTTTTTAGGAATAATATTTTTTAATCAAACATCATTCTTCAGTTTATCAAAACCAGGAGCGTAGCAACAGAACGCTGTATCAGCCGATGGCAATTGGCTCTCTTCTACTTTTAAATTCCCGTAGTCTCTTTTATTTTTTCAAAAAATCTACGAATGATCACCCTAATTTTCCTTGACAATTATAGTTAATTAAATAAACAATATTTTTGCCAGCCAGCTTATTTTACAGGTGGATATTATATGGCAGCACTAAAATTTGAACTACAATATACAGATGCAACAACAAAAGCAAGAGCAGGAAAAATAACCACTGATCATGGGGACATTGCAACACCTATTTTTATGCCTGTTGGAACAGTGGGTAGTGTGAAAGCAGTCTCACAGCAACAGTTGGTAAAGGATGTGAAAGCGCAGATCATCCTGGGTAATACCTATCACTTGTTTTTGCGCCCCGGTCTTGAAACACTGGAAGCTGCAGGTGGATTGCACCAGTTTATGGGCTGGGAAAGTCCCATCTTAACCGATAGTGGGGGATACCAGGTTTTTTCGCTTGCCAACAATCGCAAAATAAATGAAGAGGGGGTTATTTTTCAATCGCATATTGATGGTAGTAAGCATTTGTTTACGCCTGAAAAAGTAATGGATATTCAACGCATCATCGGTGGCGATATTATTATGGCTTTTGATGAATGCCCACCTTATCCCAGCGATTATAATTACGCAAAAAAAAGCATGGAGCTAACACACCGATGGCTCGACCGGTGTTTTACCCGTTTTAATGAAACGCCTGACAAATTTGGATACACGCAAAACCTGTTTCCTATTGTGCAGGGCAGCACATACAAAGACCTGCGAACAGAATCTGCGCAATTTGTTGCGGGTAAAAATGCCATGGGAAATGCCATTGGCGGATTGAGTGTAGGGGAGCCCGTAGAAATGATGTATGAATTTACAGCGCATTGCTGCGATATACTACCGGTTCAAAAACCACGTTATCTAATGGGCGTTGGTACGCCCTGGAACATTTTGGAGTGTATTGCATTGGGGATTGATATGTTCGACTGTGTAATGCCCACCCGAAATGGGCGCAACGCAATGCTTTTTACCAGTAACGGCATTATTAATATTGACAATAAGAAATGGGAGAGAGATTTTTCCGTAATTGATGACGGGATTGATTGTGAAGTGAGTAATTATTATAGCAAGGCCTATTTACGACACCTAATGAAGAGCAAAGAGTTCCTTGGTCTTACCATAGCCAGCGTACACAACCTGGCGTTTTACCTTTGGCTGATTAAGCAGGCAAGGGAACACATACTGTCCGGTGATTTTGAAAGCTGGAAAGCTGAAATGGTGGTTCGTTTACAACAGCGGTTGTAATATTTCCCGAAAAGTTTAAAATAGAAAAGGAGCTTTTGTAACGTATTTGGTTGGTTAACTGTGTAGGAAACGGAGTGGATTTTAAAATTCGGAAGTGGGTTGTGGCTTAAAAATTGATAATAGTTCTCTCGTTTATATCTCTAATTTACAATTAAATTAAACCTTTATGAAAAAGCTATATTATTACTGGACCATCATTTTTTTTCTGCCGGTATTTACTTTTGCCCAGCAAACCCAGCCCATGAACCTGCCAAAAGATGCGCCGGTGGATGTTACCATTGCAGATGCAAAGTCTGGTCAAATGCTCAATCATGAAATTGTTATTTTCAGAAGTAAATTAAATGGACGGGAGTACCAGGGGCTTAGTGATTCGTTGGGTAAATTTTCGCTCCGTCTGCCTGCCGGCGATCGGTTTGAAATATTTATTTTAGGGTTCAATGATTCTACCAGTTATAATGTGTTAGATATTCCTGCTTTAAAGGGTAACCAGTTTTACAAAAACGGTTTTAAAGTAGATATACAGTTTGAAGCACCTAAATCATTTGTATTGGACAATTGTACGTTTGAATCAGGAAAGGCAACCTTAAAGCCTGAAGCCTACTCAGTATTGGACGATTTGGTTGATTACCTGAAAAGAAAAGAAGATGAACGAATTGAAGTAGGCGGACATACGGATGATGTTGGGAAGGCTGAAGCCAATATGATTTTATCTACCAATCGGGCCAACACAGTAAGGGAGTATTTACTAGCAAAAGGGATTGCAATGGAAAGAGTTACGGCAAAAGGTTACGGACTTACCGTACCGATTTCGGAAAATGACGATGAGGAAGGAAGACAAATGAACAGACGGACAGAAGTAAAAATATTAGAATAATTCCCTTGTCCCCCAAATTAGCAAAAGGTATTTAAGGAAAATGTAAACGCTTTGCTAAACAGCAGAACATCACTTTTATTTCAATTTTCTTAACAGCTTTTTGGGTACTGTAGCCATAACGCAATTTTTCAGGCTCCTTGTTTTAGGTTAGTTTTGCGCCGATATAACTAAATGAAGAAAATAGACAGCTACATACTAAATAAATTCCTGACTACTTTTTTCTTTTGCCTGGTGTTGTTTTCTGCCATTGTAGTAGTGATTGATATCAGTGAGAAAACGAATGATTTTGTAAGGTCCGGATTACCTGTGAGGACAATTATTACTGATTATTATTTTGGCCTTGTTCCCCGCATTGATGCAATGCTGTTTCCCTTGTTTACATTTATCGCCGTAATATTTTTTACATCCAAAATGGCGGAACGATCCGAAGTGATCGCCATCCTCAGCAGTGGTGTAAGTTTCAGGCGGTTTCTTTTTCCTTACTGGATTGGAAGCGTTTTCTTAGCAGTGATTCTTTGGGTAGTTTACCAGTTTGTATTACCACGTGCAAATGCTATCTGGGGTACTTTCGAAGCAAAATACATCGATCAATATTCTCCTTCTGATCCAAGATCATTTCCTCAAAATTATTATTTCCGGTTAGATTCCAATGAATATGCCGGTATTAAATATTATGACACTACCAGCAAAACCGGGGGCAATTTTTTTATTCAGAAAATCATTCATAATAAATTGAAGTATAACCTGCGTGCAGAAAGTATTGCCTGGGATACAGCCGCTAAAAAATGGAGAATGAATAGCGTCATGGAACGTTTTTTTACCGGAAACAGGGAAACTGTAAAACACCATGCAACCCTTTTTATGAGCTACAATTTTAAGCCGGTAGATTTAAGAAAGGATGAATATTTAAAAGATCGGCTTCCTACACCCCAATTAAAGCAATTGATCAGGAAAGAAGAAATGAGGGGTTCCGAAGGGATCAACGCACTGCTGGTAGAAAGATATAACCGGGATGCTATTCCGGTATCAGTAATCATTTTATCAATGATTGGAGCCACACTCGCTTCCCGTAAAGTGAGGGGAGGAAGTGGTGCACAGTTGGCCATTGGCGTTGTACTAAGCGTGCTGTACATTTTGTTTGGACGGTTCTCACTGGTGTTTGCCACCAAAGGAAATTTCACGCCATTTCTTGCAGCATGGATGCCCAACTTAATCTTTGGAATCCTTGCGTTTTATCTGTACAGAAGAGCCGCAAGGTGATGAATGAGAGATGAGTGATGAAGGATGAGAGTGAGTTGGTTGGTACCGAAGGCCAGACCAATTGCAAAGGTGAGATTGATAAGTTTTTTGAAACCATCAACCAAACCATCAACAATCCAACCATCAATCCGTTTACCCCTTCACAATTTTATTGTAACTCGTAGCAATTCCTTTAATCAGCGAAGAGCTAAATCCCTGGTGTTCCATTTCATTCAATCCCACAATCGTGCAGCCTTTTGGAGTGGTTACTTTATCAATTTCCTGCTCGGGATGTGTGCCATTTTGCAACAGCAATTCCCCAGCACCTTTCACCGTTTGTGCTGCAATTAAATTAGCAGTAGCAGCATCAAAACCGATTTCAATACCACCCTGGATATTGGCACGGATATACCGCATGGCATAGGCAGTTCCGCAAGCACCGAGTACCGTAGCTGCATCCATCAGTTTTTCATCTATAAAGGTTACTTTTCCCAGGTTGGTAAATAATTCCTTTACAAAGTTTACCTGGGTAGCAGTTGCATTGGAATAGCTAATGCAGGTCATGCTTTCCTGTATGGCAATAGCAGTATTGGGCATTGCCCTGAAAACAGGTATTTTCTTTTTAATGGTTGTTTCAATTTCTGATATCAATACGCCGGTAACTACTGAAACCAACAGGTGCCTGGGTGTAATGGCTTTTTTTAAACCATTCAATACATCACTTACCTGGAAAGGTTTAACGGCTAATATTACCAGCTCACAGTTACGAACAGCCGCTGCATTATCGGTGGTTACCTGCACGCCTTTATCTGCAAGGTGTTTGATGGTGGCAATATTTCTTTTAGTTAAAGTAATATCACTGGCCTTGCAAAATTTACTTTTGATCAACCCTTCTGCAATAGCTGTTCCTAAATTGCCTCCGCCAATGATGGCTATTTTTTTGTTCATGATTGCTTATGTTGAAAGTTGATGGTTGAAAGTTGATTGTTACATTATGGTCGTGAAGTTATTGACTATCAACCATCAACCACTGTATTAAAGGGCTATCAACGCCTGTTCTGATTCGTGTCCTGCTAAAAGATTGCCGATAGCATTATCATATTTATTTTTCCAATCGGAAATGGTATCCCATTTTTCTGTATCAATGTTGATTGAACCTTCTGTTACGCTACCCAATAATTCAAATGGGAAATTGGCCACAGTTAAGATTGCTTCAAAAGCAGCCGCCTTCGTTCCATCTACTGACACAACGACCCGGCTTTGTGCTTCGCCAAACAAAAATGCATCTTTGCGAATGGTTTTGTTGGTCGAAATATTGTATCCGAGATTTCTGTTAAATCCACTTTCAGTAAGCGTTATAAATAAACCGCCTTCGCTGATATCATGCGCCGATTCAATCAGTTGCTCTTTGATTAAAACCTCAATGATACGGTGCAATTGATACTCTTCTTCAAGATCAAAATGTGGTGCCGGACTAAATTCTATGCCATGAAATTTGTGAAGGTATTCTGATGAGTTGATATCATTATGACTTTGTCCAACCAAATAAAGTTGATCACCGGCCTTCTTGAAATCCATCGTCATTTTTTGATTTACATTATCCAGTAAACCAACCATTCCAATAGTAGGAGTGGGATAAACAGGGCCATCGGGCGACTGGTTGTAAAAACTTACATTACCACCGGTGACAGGGGTATCAAATTTTATACAGGCCTCACCCATACCTTTAATAGCATTTACAAACTGGTAATAAACTTCTGGATTATAGGGATTACCAAAGTTGAGACAATTGGTAACTCCCAACGGCTCACCTCCGCTACAAACAATATTTCTTGCAGCCTCTGCTACTGCGATCATTGCACCTTTGTAGGGATTTGCAAATACATAGCGACTGTTACAATCTGTTGTTAATGCCAACCCTTTATTAGTAGGTTTTGCAATTACGATGGCTGCATCACTTGGTTCATTCGTGCTGGCTGTACCGGTACCTACCATGCTGTCATACTGGGTATAGACCCAACGCTTACTGGCAATGTTTGGTATTTGTATCAATTGCCCGGCTACTGATTTTAAATCCTCCGGAGTTTTAATGGTCGCTGCATCAAACGCTTCAACTTGATCCAGGTACTTCGGTCTGGTATATTCTCTTTCATATTGTGGAGCGCCACCGCCCAACACCAATTCCATTGCTGGCAGGGATGCTTCTAATTCCCCATGCATGTAAAAATCAAGTACACCACCTTCGGTAACCAAACCGATTTTACTGCAGGGTAAATCCCATTTTTCAAATACTTTAATTACGTCTGCTTCTCTTCCTTTTTCAACCACCATCAACATTCTTTCCTGACTTTCGCTCAACAATAATTCCCATGCCTTCATATTTTGTTGGCGCATTGGTACTTTGTCAAGATCAATCCTCATTCCTGAATTGCCTTTCGCACTCATCTCTGCAGTAGAACAAATAATGCCCGCTGCACCCATATCCTGCATACCAACAATGGCTCCGGTTTTAATTACTTCAAGGCATGCTTCCAATAATTTCTTTTCCTGAAATGGATCACCTACCTGCACGGCTGGTAAATCTTCTGCGCTATCCGCTGTAATGTTTGCGGATGCAAAAGATGCGCCACCGATTCCATCTTTGCCAGTCGCACTACCTACAAAGAAAACAGGATTGCCTGCTCCTTCCGCAGTTGCAGAAATGGTATCTCCATTTTTTAAGATGCCCACACTCATGGCATTTACCAATGGATTGGTGTGATAACAACTTTCAAAATAGATTTCGCCACCCACAGTAGGCACACCAAAACAGTTGCCGTAATGACCAATGCCATGCACCACGCCTGCTAATAAATGCTGGGTTTTAGCTTCAGTTAAATTTCCAAAGCGCAATGAGTTTAAAGATGCAATTGGTCTTGCACCCATGGTGAAAATATCACGGTGAATTCCGCCAACGCCTGTTGCAGCGCCCTGGAACGGCTCAATTGCACTGGGGTGGTTATGACTTTCAATTTTAAATACAACACCGAATCCGTCGCCGATATCCATCAGGCCGGCATTCTCTTCACCTGCTTTTACAAGCATTTTCTTTCCATCTCTTGGTAAAGTTTTTAGCCACTTGATAGAGTTCTTATAACTACAGTGCTCACTCCACATGGCACTAAAGCAACATAGTTCAGTAAAATTTGGGATGCGCCCAATCTTTTGCTGTATCAATTCAAATTCTTCAGCGGTAAGCCGAAGTTGTTCTGCAGTTGTAACGGTTATTTCCATAATTATATAACAAAGTGCGAAAGTACAACCTGTAATCCTTTTTTAAGTCCATCTAAAAATTTATTATTTTGATTTATGGTGGTTTAAATCATTTCCGAATAATACTACGATAAACGCAGCTCAAATTAGCTTCTGGTAAAACTGATGATTATCTGTAAAAAGATTTCATGCTGGGTTGATCGTAAATCCATTCTTTCTGGCCTATCAGTAAACGGAATTTAAAAGCTGTTTTTCTTTTTGCTGGATTTAAGGATTCCCACTTTTTATTGAAATGGAATTTTATTTATTTTTTAAGCGCCTTTTTGCTTAAATATTTTTGAATTTCCGCTAAAAAAAGATGTGCCCTGTTACGACATATTTTAGTTGGAAAGAAAGGAATTCCATTTTTTACTCACTCAATTTCAAAAAAGCATTAAAACATTCTAACTAAGGACACAACAAATGCTTTGAAATTCAAATCAAGTTATTCAAAGGCCGCAAAAGAATTGTAGGTGCTTGTATTTTAATCAATTTGAAGAGCGGAGGTTTAGATGCCAATAAACCAAATGTTTCATTTTCCACTGTAAGCAATTGTTTATGCATAGACGATTTGGTAGAATATTGCAGGTTAAACCTGTAAAATAAAATTGCTTTCTAAATGAGTTAAGAAAAATAATAATATTAATAATATTCAACGAATTGCCTTAAAAAATAGAAATTTTTTAGTAAAGCATAGATTAGTGAAAATTTTTACCGTATTTTGTGGCTCTAAAACACAAAAAGCAATGCCATCATTACGTTTCAAAGCAATTGAAAACTTACGGTCTAATCCGGAAGTTAATGTTAAAGCCTCTGTAAAAATCACCGCAATTTTTGGTGAAAATGTGTTTACCCTTAAAACTGCCCGCCAGTTTTTAAGTGATGAGGCTTATAAAAGTTTAGTCTCCTCTATCAGGGGTGGTAAAAAAATAGACCGCAATATGGGTAACCAGATTGCAAATGGTTTACGAGCCTGGGCTGAAAGCAAAGGCGTTACCCACTTTACACACTGGTTTCAACCGTTAACTGACCAGTCTGCCGAAAAGCATGATTCATTCTTTACTCTAAAAGGTGATGGTACACCAATCGAAGAATTTGAAGGGGGTGCTTTAATTCAGCAGGAACCGGACGCTTCTTCTTTTCCGTCTGGTGGTTTAAGAGCAACTTTTGAAGCTCGTGGTTACACTGCATGGGATCCATCTTCTCCTGCATTTATTATGGAAATCGGAAATGGTAAAACACTTTGTGTTCCTACCATCTTTGTTTCGTACACCGGCGAATCACTAGATGCAAAAACTCCATTGATTAAAGCATTGGTTGCTTTAGATAAAGCTGCGGTTGATGTAGCGCAGTATTTCGATAAGAATATTACCAAAATAACAGCGACTCTTGGATGGGAGCAGGAATATTTTGTAATTGATGCTGCGATGGCAAATGCCCGTCCGGATATCGTAATGACTGGTCGTACTGTATTTGGTCATGCACCTGCAAAAGGACAACAATTAGAAGATCATTATTTTGGAGCAATACC
>Ga0105045_10000744_pt1 | contig 24933 bp, 17 predicted proteins | sample MAT02_FD_78089 | JGI IMG/M metagenome (GOLD analysis project Ga0105045, IMG submission 78089) | Freshwater microbial communities from Lake Fryxell liftoff mats and glacier meltwater in Antarctica - MAT-02 (megahit assembly) | ecosystem: Environmental > Aquatic > Freshwater > Ice > Liftoff... | reverse complement strand
CCCTTTTATCTTTTTTTAATTTCCTCAAAAGGTAACCCCCCTTTGGTAATGGTTATAAAAGACCATGCTGCACCATCTTGTAATGACGGAAGGAAAAAAGGTGAATAAAACAGCCTACTCGCATTTGCAAGATTTAGTGTCCACTTACCTATGGCCTTTGCGAATCTCTTGTCATATCTGACCATAGGCACAAGAGCTGCTGCTTGCTGTAAGCCATTCATAAAAAAAGCATAGTCATTACCACCATCATTGGCCTCACCGATCAGTCCTGAGACGTCCATTCCGCCCCATTTGCCTACTATACTTCCCCACCCTCGCAACGGTCCTCGATCAAAACACCAATTGACCATCTTTTCTATATCGTACCGTGTGCCAAGCTCTGCATTCATTTTGGCACTCACATAGGCACCGTAAGGCAATTGCAATTCATAGGAAGGGTTACTATTTAAGCTGTTTAAGTATTCAAGAGACCATTCAGCGGCTCTCAAATATTTTTTATCATTAGATGTTTTGTAAGCATGATACAGTATCCAACCAAAAGTTCCAGCAGTTTCGGGTTCTTTCACACCGTTTGCATTACCAGTCATGGTTTTGAAGTCCCAAGCGCGATAGTTCATATCAGGGATAGTCCAAGGGGCTGACTGTCCTCCCATCGTCGAAGTAGCTGTATAAAACTTGTCTGCCACTGTCTGGAACTGTAAATCAGAATCTACGCTAAACGAAGGAAACATATCATATAGCTGATAAAAATAAACATTGGGCATCACGTCATACCACCAATCTCCACCCGTACCTGTAGAAACACCATTGAGGTAAAGATTCTCTCCATTGGTTTTGTTATAAAAATTTTGAGCCATTGCTAATCTATCGCGTCCATAAGCTGAACGTATATCTATACCATTGAGTGCAGCACCTACTAGCGATGGCAGTACATTAATCCCCTCTGAGTTCGTAGGCGTTTGTGTACCTATATATGTATGGAGTTTTATCTGATTGATGTTAGGATAATTAGTCCCTCTGTCATCATAACTTACAGTCGGCAGGTATTGTCCTGTTTTTTTATCATCATATACAAAGATGTCATATAGCATAGATGCTTCTCGCCAATCACGCATGTTATAAGGTGTGGGCGCATCAGGCATCTTATCAATACGTGGTACTGAAATTTGATTTTTTTGCCCTTCAGCTTTATACTGAATGATCAAAAACAACAAGATTAATAACTTTAAAAACTTCATAAAACTACCTTTATTGAATCAATGTATTTCTAATATTTATCGTTTTGCGAAAGAGCTGAATTAAGATCTATCTCTGTCTGTGGGATAGGAAATACTTCATGCTTGCCGACTTGAAAACCTGAAAGTATATCTTTGGCAATATCCCATCGCACCAAGTCAAAGAATCTATGCAATTCGTAACCTAACTCTACGTGACGCTCTTTTCGTACTGCTTGTCGCAAAGCATTTATGTCTGTGGTAACTATAGGTGGAAGTGAATTGGCTACCAAGGATTGCGCTCTAGCTCTGGCACGAACGGCCTCTAACGGAATCAAAGCCTCTGCACCTCTATTTAGCTCTATCAGCGCTTCAGCTTCCCATAACAAAACCTCAGCGTATCTGATAGCAGGATAGTTAATATCGCCATCTGCTTTCTGCGTTAGTTCACTATCTGGCTGGAGAAACTTCCGTGGACTGAAGGTAGTAGATGAGAAAGAGTTTTTATAAACCAATCCAAAATAAGGTTCATTATTCCTAGCTATTGTAAATCTTAATCTTGGATCGTTAGCCTCAAAAGTCTCGACAAATGACTTGGACGCCTCTGCAAAACCATAACCAAGAAACTTGCGTGATGCCCACCATTGATTTAAAAAATTACCTACTCCCAATTCTAAATTAGTATGTTGAACTTCCCAAACAGATTCGGTATTGTTTTGTGTAGTTTTCTGAAATAAGCTATTGTAATCAGCTACTAACTTATATACACCGAGATCATTGATTCTCTTAACAAATGCCAAGGTCGCCGTATAATCATTTTTATAAAGAGCAGTTTTGGCAGCTAGTGCCAATGCAGCACCACGCGAAACTCTACCAGTATTGCCTGTATCATAAGTAATGGGAAGTATTGCGGCAGCGGCTTCGCAATCTTTTAATATCTGATCGTAGATAGTCGCCTTTGGTGTTTTTGCAATTTTTAGTTGGTCAGGAGGAGTTACTTTTAGGTAAAAAGGTACATCACCGAATACCTGAGTCAATTGAAAGTAATAATATGATCTCAAAAACAAAGCCTCTCCTCGAATTCTTTGTTTGATACTTTCAGTCATTTGTACTTTGTCTATATTATCTAGTACAAGATTTGCTTGAGTTACCCCCTTGTACTGTAGCTTCCAAAAATCGTTAAACTCTTGCGTTCGAGGAGTGTAAGTAAAGGTTTCCATCTCTATTATTCCTGGTCTAGAACCGTCACCACCTGTAATGGCATCATCAGCAGTGACTTCGGCCATCGCCCAATAAAAATTATTGTTTTCATTGTTAAAAAGCAAAGGATTATAGGCGGCATTGATCGCTTGAACTGCATCGTCTTGCGTCTGAAAGAATGAACCCGCATCCAATATCGCTATCGGATCTTTATCTAGTAAACCTTCACAACTTGTAAAAAACAATGCTATGGCTAGTGAGCACATCTTAAGTATCTTCTTTATTTCTAATTTATTATTTTGCATGATTTCAATTTAGATAATATTAAAATTCAAGTTTAAGTCCCAAAACATAGGTCCTAGGCGCAGGCACCGTACCCCAATCTACACCCACGGCAAGATCTGACGATATGCCAAGACCTCTTGTATCATTACTATTGGCCTGGATCTCTGGATCAAGTCCAGGATAATTGGTGATTGTAAAAAGATTCTGTATCGTTCCATACAACCTCAGACTTCCTATAGACTTGGTATTTAACATTTCCATAAAGTCGTAACCTATCGTTAAATTTCTAGCTCGTAGGTACGAACCGTCATAAAGAAATCTGGTTGATGGTCTTCTGTTTCCATTACGATCATCTAAGCTGACCTTCGGTATATCTGTATTGGTATTGGTTGGTGTCCAACGATTGAGGATGTCTGCATAGGAATTAAATCCTCTTGACTGTGTCTCATAGGCAAAGTTTCCATATAGAAAATAAATATCATTGCCTTGAACGCCTTGTAGTAGCAATGATAAATCAAAATTTTTATAATTTACACCTAATTGCATTCCATAACTAAACTTTGGAAAAGGACTTCCTACATGTTCGCGATCCTTATCATCTATGATATTGTCGTTGTTCAAATCCCTAAACTTTACATCACCAGGTCTTGTATCTTTGGTCTGGAATGGACTTCCGTCAACCTCTGCTTGACTTTGAAATAATCCATCTGCTTGCCATAGAAAAAATGAGCCTATAGGTCTGCCTTCCTCTGTTTTAGTAAGTGGTCCGTCTGACAGCCCAAAACCTCCCAATATTGGTTCACTTCCAGCGATTGATTTGACTTGATTCCTTACAAAGGTGATATTAGGGCTAATGCTAAAGTTCACACCATTGATTTTAGATCTATAACTGAGCGCCATTTCTATGCCTTGGTTTTCTATAGATGCAGCATTTACAAAAGGCGGTCTTGTACCACCTCCTGATTCTGGAATCGGTACTCGGACTAGTACATCCGAAGACAGCTTTCTGAAGGCATCAAAGGTAAACACCAACTTATCGCGCCAAAGTCCCAAGTCAAGACCTAGATTAGACTGAGTCGAGGTTTCCCAACGAATATTTTGGTTTCCAGTTTCTAAAACAGAAGCTCCAGTCACTATTTTATCACCAAATGTATAAACCCGATTACCTGTACTCACTAACGAACTGTAAGGGTAAACTCCGATATCTTGATTACCCAAGCGACCCCACGAAGCCCTGATCTTGAGCTCTGAAACAAGATCGCTTTTTTTCAAAAACTGCTCATTAGATATAATCCACGCACCCGAAAATGAAGGAAACATTCCCCATCGATTATTGTCACCAAACCTTGACGAACCGTCTCTACGCAATGCAGCAGAAAATATATACCTATTATTAAAATTATAATTAGCCATACCAAAATAAGATACCAACGCCCATTCAGTGGCGATACCAGAGATGCCAAGATTCCTTATATCTTCTGAGATTGATGCACTTAAGTATCTAAACAGAGGATCTGTACGTCTAAAATTATTGGCAGATGCGCCCAGATAGTCGGTATTGTTGGTGATGGTTTCTGTACCTAATAGTAAAGATACTTTATGTTTACCAAATTTTTTATCATAGTTGGCTGTGGTATTCCATGTTATTGTACGGTTGATTACCCTGCCTTCATTCAGTGAGGTGGGATTATAAATAGCTGGAGAAAGGAACTCTTTAAATAACTTTTCCTTCTCAAAAATAAAATCCCCGCCTAATGTAGATCTTAGCCTTAACCCTTTGCCTACGTCAAATTCAGCAAAAATATTGCCGAAAACCCTACTTCTATCTATGTGCCAATCTGTATTATTAATCAATACTTCAGGATTGGCGTTTCCGTCGCCATAAAGCGTTGGATCGTCTAGCTCTGAGGTTACTTTGACATCAGTTCCGTCAGCATACTTTCCCCCAAAAACTGGCGCTGCAATCAACGCAAATCTGATGGCACTCAGTTCGTTTCCCGGACCGAATCCATCTCCCGATGCACCTATGACTTTTCTTGAAGTTTGACTGAATGATAGATTGTTTCCTATCCTAAGCCTTCCTTTTCCTGTCTCACCATTTATTCTAAACTGATATTTTTTGAAGTTTTGTCCTTTAAAAATCCCCTCTTGGTTTTGATGATCTGCTGAGATGTATAGGTTACTTTCATCATTGCCGACCATAGCAGAAAAAGCATATTGTTGTATCGGTGCATTTTGAAAAACACGATCTAGCCAGTTGACATCAGGCAAAGTATCTAAGATCGCAGGGTCATAAGTAGCAATCCGGTTTGCAGGATTTCTCAATGTATTTGCATTTGTTATCGCTTCATTTCTAATCTCAAGATATTCTTTAGAGTTTAGTAATTGTGGAAGTCTGATGGGAGTTTGCACACCTTGAGAAGTACTAAATGAAAATACTGGCTTCCCTGATTTTCCTCTCTTGGTTGTAATCAATACGACACCATTAGAAGCTCGAGCTCCATATATCGCCGCCGAAGCTCCATCTTTTAGTACTTCGATAGATTGTATATCGTTGACCGAAAACATATTTATGTTTCCACTGGCAGGTATGCCATCTATTATAAATAAAGGATTGTTGTTGCCTAGTGTACCCGTACCTCTGATACGAACCGCTATATCATCACCAGGCGATCCTGTCACTTGAGTTACTGATATTCCGGCAGCTTGTCCTTGGAGTGCTTGCTCGACACCAGACACTACTAGTTTATCTATGTCTTTTGACTTGATGGAAGCAATAGCCGTCGATACATCTGTTCTGGTTTCCTTTCTATAACCTGTGACGATGATGTCTTCGAGGACTTTTGAGTCCTGCTCGAGTGTAAAGGTAAAGTTAGTAACAGTATCCAACCTAAACTCTAAGTTTTTAAATCCCAAGTACGAAAGTTGAACATAAGCCTGCGATGATGCAACCTTTAGGCTGAAGTTACCATCTATATCTGTTATCGTTCCATTATTAGTATTTTTTTCCAAAATAGAAACACCGATGATGGGTTGGCTGTCTTCATCGATAACGCTCCCTTTGAAGGTATAGGATTGACCAAAAAGGATTTCTGGTGATACTACCAAAATCAATGCAAAAGATAAATGCAAAAACCGCTTTTGTAAATAATCAAATATGGAAATTTTATTACTCATAACTATATATAAGGCGTTAATGATTGTGATGAAGCAAAATTACATTAATAATATAGATAATTATGATACTTTTATGACTTAATTATATACTTTTATGACTATTAGCAAGTATAGCTGCATAAAATGAATAACATTAAATATAAATCATATATTTAATCAATTGATAAGATGTAAATAAATACAAATTTAATCATTATGAACGTATTTAGAGAAAACACTCCGCTAAAGGAAAATGACATCTGCGTCGTGCTTGATTCTTGTAATAATGGATTTGACTATCCATTACATAATCATCCTGAAACTGAAATCACACTAATCCAAGGTATGTCAGGTCACAGAATCGTAGGTAGCTCAAAAGAGAATTATTACAACAATGACTTAGTTTTACTCGGTCCGTATGTCAATCATAAATGGTATGGTGATGAAGAGTTGCAAAGTAAAGCTCAGCCTTATAGAGTGATCACTATTCAGTTTGATGCAAATATCTTTACCACTGGATTATTAACAAAAAATAGTTTCTATGCCATAAGGCAGATGCTCAATGAATCTGTACGTGGAATTCAATTTGAAGGCAATACTTTTCAAGCTGCCGAAAAGATAATGGTGGAAATGACCGAAAACAAAGGTTTTGAAAATACTATGTCGTTTTTTAAACTACTAGAAACTATGGCAAAAGGAGGTGATAAGAAATATCTATCAGGATTAGAGATTGAAAATAACAATAGCACAGCGGACAATCGCATGCAAATCGTCTATGCTTACTTACTCTCACACTATACCGACGCCAACTTCAAGATTAAAGATGTAGCTGATCAAATAAAAATGTCTGAAAATGCATTTAGCAGATTTTTCAAAAAAAACTGTTTTAGAAGTTTTAGTGATTTTCTCATCGATATGCGTCTAAGCAAAGCATGCAAATTACTGATAGAGTCAGATAAGACCGTAGGTGAAATTTGTTATATGACAGGGTTTAATAATCTAGCCAATTTTAATAGACTGTTCAAAAAGCACAGACAACTCACTCCTATTGAATTTAGAAAAGCTAACAATATGGATGCCGAATTTGCTTGGGATCGTCAAACTACACCTTGGCAATTTGTTCCAGCCAATATTAATAGTAATTCCATCATTAAACCAAAGAATTTTTCAACAAGAATTTTACACATGTAGTTTGGAATCTTAATAGATTTTATAAAAATACAAAAGCCCAATAGAAAATCTATTGGGCTTTTATTTTATTATTGTCTGTGAAGTATTATTTAATCTTCTGAACCTTTTTAGTAATAACTCCTTGTGTGGTTATGACTTGCAGGCTATAGATACCTGTTTCTAACTGACTAGTGTTAACCGTCGTTGATTGACTTTCTACATTGGTTTGGCTAACAATTGTTCTACCCATCATATCCACCATTTTGTACGACTTAATGGTATTGCGACCATTGAAGTGAAGTTGGATGATATCTGTAGTTGGATTAGGAAATACCAATAACTTATCCTCAGTAGGCTCAGATGTTTTATTATTTCTCTTAATTACGATATCTATAAAGCTATCCTCTAAGTAATATTTTACACCATCTGTATCTTCTATCTCTATACCACCAGTGTGAATACGTAAAAGCCCTTGTCTTGTTTCAGATTTGAAACCTGATGCTTCATCTACAACTATAAATGAAACTTGACCTATGCTTCCGTTACCGCTCGCACCCAAAGGTTTAAAACCTGATGCCTCATCTACTACTATACCGCCTGCCTTAGTCAATCCCATCTCTATTCTGCCAGATTGCGGTTGAACAGATAACTGAAGTGATCCACCTTGTCTAGTAAACCAGCTTGATTTATCAAATCCAGCCTCTAAGCTACTGCTATCTATAAAACTAGGTGATATATTTAGTGCAAAAGCAAGTCCAAAAACATTAACTAAAGGCTTATTATTACTACCTACAACAATATCTATTACCAAAAGGTCACCTGAATCTACTTCTGTAGTATTAGGTACCAATGAAAATGGATAGTCCTTGATACCCAAAACCTCTTTAGGCATCATGGTATGTATAGCAGTATAATTATCCTCAATAGCTGTGAAGTCTGATGCGTTAATAACACCGTCACCATCGGCATCTATATGTTTTATATCTAATCCGTTTGGCTGCGCAACACCCCAGTCAATTGCACCTTGACCAGCCCATCTCCCATAGTCCAGATCATCACGAAGACTACCTGATAATCCTAGGAACCTACCTAACGAAAGTATGTCTGAAACCGATACTCTTCCATCACCATTCATATCTCCTGCCCACACACAATCTTTACCTACACACTTACAAAGAGAGTCTTGATCTGAATCCAAGATATCAACATTAACCTTATATATAATACACGGATTGTTGGCAACGCAATATTTCACATCAAATTCATCACTTCCGTAATAGTTAAGATCTGGCGTATATATAATGGTAGCTCTACTATTGATCTCGTTACAATCTATATTTATTGTACTAGCATTATTAAAAAATTCTAATGTTCCATAGAGTGGTGGAGTCAGTACCTCAAAGTTATATACTGCTATCGGTGCATTGTACTCAATAACTACTGGAATGTTTTTGTCTGTTTTAAAATTGTAATTAACATCTTGCTGAGGCTCATAATTACCTACATAGATAGCAATCTTACCAACAGCTGTATTACCACCACCATAATTAACAGTATAAGTAAAGTTTTTGACACCACTGTAGTTCGCAGGAGGTGCATAAGTAAATACCCCTAATGTATCTCTTACTAAACCCGCAGAGAAGGCTGAAACAGGAAAGTTTATACTTAGATCATTGTCCAATACATCAAATGTAATAGCTGTATTTTTGGCAGTGTAAAATCTGTCGTCACGAACTGAACTTGTATTATTAGATACAGACAATAGCTTGATCTCTATTCTGAGCGTGCTTCCATTTGGATGTGTATAAGTAAAAATATCTGTACCACTTATGCCTGAAGTAGGCAGATAATACACTTCAGTATCATTGATAATAGATAAAGTACCTTTAGTCGGCGATACGTCTAGTACTAATCCCTGATATGGTAGAGATAACCACTGTCTATCAGTATTTCTGATAGTATAAGTCATAGTATCATTAAAAGTGTAGGCTGCTACATTAGCTTTTATAAACACTGTTCCCGAAGCCTTCTCTCCGCTTTGGTTGCTGATAGCATATACTAAGAAATCATCCTCCAGAACAGCATTGTTATAAAAAACAGTATCGCCTGCTATGCTAAAACTTCCATTTCCCGCATATACCACATCAACCAATGTGATCTCACCATCAGAAGAAAAGTCATTGCTAAGAGGCAATATCGATAAGGTACTTGTATTATTTCTTACTACAAAATCAGGTTTAGCTCTTACGATAGAATTAACATAAGTAATCTTATAATTCGTAAATCTCACTTTGGGAGGAAATCCGTCTGTGTATTGGAACGCAACTGAAGCGAGTCCTATATAGTCAAGATCATTAGGATGTATTTCAAAAGAATACTGCTGGTTTCCTAAAGACAAAATGTTTTGAACATTACAGTTTATCGATGGCGTAACACCCGCACTTGTAGGAGCAAATCTAGATAAAATGGTGTCTTTAAAAATCTGCCCTCTGGTCAAAGTCACTAGAACTTCACCTTTGTTAATCTGTGCTAACAAGCTCGGGGAAGCTAGCAACAAAAAGAGTAGAAATTTAAGATATGTTTTAAAATTCATGTTGTAGAAGTTTTGAGGTTAACTGCGATCTAACACTTAAACGCTGAAATCAAACACAAAGAAATGAATAATAATCCAAACTACCAAACATATTTTAATTTTTATTATAAATATTAAAATTTTCTTTAGTTTGTTGGCGGTAAGAATGATATATATACAAAATTGGCAATTTATATATGTGTTTATTTAGCTAACTAACGTATAACGAGAATTTGCTATGTTATGGTCTATACAAAAACGCAACGGTTAATAAATTGCATTATTTATAAATAAACAACCCCGCCCCTGTTAAAAAGCAAAATAGAATAAAACAAATGATATAACCTCGGGTTCAAAATGGGTTGTACTATATTTAATCCCATTTGTTATGAACAGAAAAACCTTTCAGGATTTAAAAAACTGAAACAATTAATATTATTTTATCATCTAAGGTGGTTTAGCAAAGCTAATTCTGTTGTATTTTAGTGATTATAAATTATTGCAAATAAAAAAAATGCACTCTATCCTTATCGTCTTAGAGTGCATCATTAACCATGAGATTTTCATCGATTACTTAAAAACCTTCAGCTTCGTCTACTACAATGCCTAAAGCTGCTAAAATTTTAATTAAAAACTCCATACTATAATAATTTAATTGTTTAATAAAACGCAATAATAATAATAATAAATTTAACATCTTCTTAACGATATAATATTAAAAGCAGGTGTTAATCAGTCAAACTAAATCTCAAAACAAACATACACTAATTGACCGAAGACTCAAGTTGTCACGAACAAATATAACATCAAAGGCGTTTAATAAACATAATGTCTAGCAGTAAAGAAAATGGTAATATTAGATCATGGATTATAAATCTGACAATAAACTATTTGCAGCCTTGCGAAAGCTCAATGTAATAGAATTGAATAGGTTTCAAAAATACATTTCCTCTCCTTATTTCAATATAAATGAGGCAATAATAGACTATTTTGAAATCATCGAAAGTCCAATTAAACAAGGCTTAGAAATCAAACTTAGCAATCATGAGTTGTGGCAAAAAGTATTCAAAAAAGAAAAATATGCCAACCCAAAATTTCTTAAACTTAATTCCGACCTAGTAAAACTACTAGGAGATTTTGTGGCACAATCAGAGTATGATCAACACAGTAGTGCTAAGGTAAACTATAAACTAGAAGGCATACGAAAAATGAATCTGTATAATCTATACAATGGAGTGCTCAACGAAGCCAATCGGCTAGAAAAACTAGCCCTTAACAAATCAGCGGATTATTATCATACCAAATACCTCATCGGGCGAAATGAGTTTAATCTCAAGAATGAGAACGAAAAGAAAAACACCAAGGTCGATATAAAACAAGAACTCAGTATAAATAAAATCGCTGAGAACTTAGACTTCTATTACATTGCCGAAAAACTAAGATTGTATTGTACGCTCTTGAGCTGGCAAAAAATGTATAATTTAGAAGTAGAATTAGACAATATGGATTTCGTATTGTCTAGAATGGATATAGAGAAGTATGAAGCTATACCACCGATTCAGATTTATGACAAGATGCACCTCACTTATGTAGATCAAGAGGATACTAAGCACTACTATGAACTTAGAGAATTGATGAAAAAATATATTCATCTATTTCCCATAGAAGAAGTAAAGGGTATTTATGAAACTGCATTTAGTTATTGTATCAATAAGAGTAATAAGAATGTAGTAGAGTTTTACTTAGAAAGCTTCAATCTCTATAAAGAAGCCTTGGAAAAAGAAGTGATAATTATTGATGGTGAATTATCACCTTCAAACTTCAGAAATATTGTTTTTTATGCGACTAGAGCAGGAGAAATTGATTGGGCATACAATTTCATAAAAGAATATGGAACGTTGATCAATGAGAAAAATCGTAATAACGCTATAAACTTTAGTTTGGCGAGATTAGAGTTTTATCAAAAAAGCTTTAATAAAGTCATTGAACACTTAAACCTAATAACATTCGAAAACGTATTCTATAACCTTGACAGTCGCACCTTACTAGCTGCCTGCTACTATGAACTTGATGAAATAGATGCTTTGGAATATCAGTTAAATTCATTTAATCAATACATCAAAAGAGAAAAATCTATTACACATGATCGTAAGAGTACTTATCTGAATTTAACAAAATTCATAACAATGCTAATCAAAACTAACTCAAAGGACAAACTCAAGCTCCAAAAACTAAAAGACGAAATTGTAGCAACTAAGGGTGTCGTATCTAAGCCATGGTTGTTAGAAAAAGTAGAGGCATTACTAATTAAATCAAGGTAAAACTTTAAGATTTTGACAAAAAAAACAATCAAGAATATCATATTTGATTTTGGTAATGTACTATTGAATATTAATTATGCACTTACTGATCGTTCACTAAATACGCTGCTGGAATTGACGCCAAATGATAAAGAAAAGATAGCAAAACTAAAAAAGTATGCTTTAAAATATGAAGTGGGAACGATTACAACAGAAAACTTTATATGGAATGTCCAACGTCTCTCTAATGGCGCCATTCCACAAGGTCAAGATGTCATCAATGCTTGGAATGCGATGCTGATAGGTTGGGACAATACGAAGTTTGATCTTCTTGACAAACTTAAGACTCAATACCATCTCTATCTGCTCAGCAATACCAACGAAATACATATCACTTGGGCAATGAGGGATTTAAAACGCAATCATAACATAGTAGATTTTGAGGATCGGTTTTTTAAGAAAGTTTATTATTCTCATCTTATCAATCTACGCAAACCAGAAAGTGAAATTTATGAATTTGTAATGGAAGATGTTAATCTGATTCCTAATGAAACACTTTTTATAGACGACCTTCTAGAAAATACTTCGATGGCATCATCGCTAGGATGGAACGTAATCCATCATGATCCAAAAAATGATCTAGGTACAGTAATTCAAGATTGGATTCTTAATAATACATAACTATGGCTTATTACTCAAGTGAAAAGGATTTTGGTGATGAAAGGAAGAAGCCAAAAGTATGGTCGCTCAATGAAGCAAAACTAAACATAGAACGTTACTGTGCGACTCAGGAGCGTTGTCATCAAGAGGTGCGTTACAAACTCATAGAACATGCGGTATATGGAGACGAACTAGAAGATCTAATCTCAGATCTAATCTCTAACAACTTCCTAGATGAAGAGCGATTTGCTAGGACGTTTGCACGAGGAAAGCAAAGGATAAAATCATGGGGCAAAGTAAAAATTATCTCAGAACTAAAGAAGCGAAATGTATCACCCTACTCTATCAAAGCCGCCATAGAAGAAATCGACGAAAATGAGTATAAAAATGGCCTCATGGCATTGTTAAAAAAGAAATCAAGGCAGCTAAATAAAGTAACTGGCTTTGAAAAATCAAAGAAACTTGTCACTTTCGCAATGACAAAAGGTTATCAATATGACGATATAAAAAAAGCATTGGATATGATAAATATAGAAGATTGATAGCTGTTTATTCCTATACATTATAAAATAATCAATATATATGATACCTTTGGGTCTAAAATATCATCATCATGTCAAAGCCCAAAAAGCCTACTCAGTTTTATGCAACCGTTTCGACTTCAATTGTATTGATATTGATAAGTCTATTCTTGTTGATTTTTTTCCACTCGTCCAACATCACTAACATTGTAAAGGAAAATATCAACATCTTGGTAGAACTGAATGATAACTTGCCAACTACTGAGATCGAAAACATCCAAAATGTAATCAAAAAGCAACCTGGTGTCATCGCAAAATCTGTAGAGTTCGTATCCAAAGAAGAAGCTATGAAAATCATGAAAAAAGAAATGAATCTCCCAGAAGAACTGGACGAAAATCCATTTAAGAGTTTAATAAAATTTAACCTATCTCAAGAAGTATATAATGAAACTTATATAAATAAACTCAAAGAAGTCATAGAACTAGAGAAAGGCGTAATCGGTCTCTATCACGAAAACGAAAGTATAGACCTTTTAAAAACCAACTTGCAGAAGCTTTCTTTCGGTATCTTGGTACTTTCAGGACTATTTATATTCTTGGCATTAGCGATTATATTCAATACCTTGAGATTGACATTATACTCTGATATCAAGCAAATCAAAACCATGCAAATGGTAGGCGCAGAAGTAGGATTTATAAAGAAACCTTACTTGCGTGATGCGTTCTTCTTATCGCTCAAAGCTACTATAGCTGTTATACTTTTTGTAGGAATCGTGGTTAGCTACCTTATCAAAAGTCAGAGTATATTTAGCGAAGTGATTCAGTGGAAATACGTATTACTTACCGTTGCTATTAGCTTTGGTTTAGCATTAGTACTACAGCTATTCTCTACAAATGCAATTATCAATAAGTTCCTAAAAACTGTCAATCAGTAATACCTTTAAAAAACCTAAGGTATCAATTCTTTTGGTACTTAGCTCAACCCTTTCAATCTACTGATCTCCTCTGTCAATATTTTAATTCTTTCTTCTCCATCCGCAAGTTTTGCACGCTCTTTGTCCACCACAGCAGGAGGTGCACTAGATACGAACCGCTCATTGTTTAGCTTACCTTTAACGGACGTGACGAAGCCGATTTGATATTCCAGTTCCTTGGTTTTCTCTACCAATTCTGCCTCTATATCAAGTGCTTGCTCCAAGTGTACTATACACTTTTCAGTACTCGAAATAAAAGACATTCCTACCATATTTTCATCAATAGTGAGCTGTATATTTGCTAAGGTTGCTAGTTTTATGATGACTGATTTCCAACCTGAATACTCCATTAGTTTCCTAGATTTATCGCTATCAACGATATAAAGATCTAATTTTTCAGACATTTTTAAGCCTTGCTTATTCCTGATGTTTTTGACATTGGTGATGATATCTTTTGCTTGGTCTATGACTTCCAGTAGATTACTGTCACTTACGTTTGGCCTAGGGTAACTACTCATGATGCAGTCTTCGCCTGATGACCGCTCTTGGAGCTGATGCCACAACTCTTCGGAAATAAACGGCATAAATGGATGTATCAGAGAACAAATCTTACTAAAAACTTCTTCTGTCCTAGCTTTGGTCACACCAGCAATCTCGCCTTCATATTCTGGCTTCACGGTCTCTAGATAATAAGAGCAGAAATCCGTCCAAACGAAATTATAAATAGATATCAGAGCTTCTGAAAGCCTATATTCTTTAAAATTTTGTTCTAAACCAGTGGCTAATGAGTTTAAACTATTTTCTATCCATCGGTAAGCCAACGTTTCTGATTCCGATGGCAACTTGTTAGTATCTACCTTCCAGCCTTGGGTTAACCTAAGTGCATTCCATAGTTTATTGCTAAAATTGCGGCCCTGCTCACAGAGCTTCTCATCAAACAACAAATCGCCTCCAGCTGGCGAGCAAGACATCATTCCGAATCTCACCCCATCTGCTCCATAAGTCGATATTAGCTCTAGCGCATCAGGGCTATTGCCTAGTGACTTAGACATCTTACGACGCTGCTTGTCTCTCACCATTCCTGTGAAATAAACGTGCTCAAATGGTCGCTTGCCTTCCCACTCATATCCTGCCATAACCATACGTGCTACCCAAAGAAAGATGATATCCCAACCAGTTACTAAAACAGACGTCGGATAATAATAATCTAGTTCTTTGCGGTCTCTGAAACCATCAAATACTGAAATCGGCCACAACCACGATGAAAACCATGTATCGAGCACATCCTCGTCTTGCTTCAATGTGCTTAACGTTGCTTCTGGATATTTTTTTTGAGCTAATAACAAGGCTTCCTCAGCAGTTAAGGCAACAAAAGTATCACCTCCGTAGTAGTAAGCGGGAATCCTTTGCCCCCACCATAATTGTCTAGAAATACACCAGTCTTTGATGTTTTCCATCCAATGCTTATAAATATTTTTTTGATTTTTAGGAAAAAACTCTACTTCATCATTCATAACTGCCTCTAGTGCTGGAGCTGCAATCGACTTCATATCGACATACCACTGAAGTGACAATCTCGGTTCTATAACTGAATTGGTACGTTCAGACCTTCCTACATTATTTTGGTAATCTTCTACCTTTTCTATTAGTTCGGCAGCTTCTAGATCCTTTACAAACTTCTTCCTCACTATGAATCTATCTTCACCGTGATAAATCGCAGAAGCTTCACTCATCGTGCCATCTTCATTAAATATCTCTATGATTTCTAGGTTGTGTTTATTACCTAGCTCATAATCATTCACATCATGCGCAGGGGTGATTTTGAGTGCACCTGTACCAAACTCTATATCCACATACGCATCTCTAATGATAGGGATTACACGCCCAATAATCGGCACTATCACATTTTTGCCTACTAGATGTGCATATCTAGGATCATCAGGGTGGACAGCAACAGCAGTATCCCCCGGAATCGTCTCAGGCCTAGTAGTTGCCACCACGATATACTCATCTGAGTCCTCTACTTTATACTTTATGAAATAAAGTTTTGATTGTTCTAATCCATAAATTACCTCTTCGTTAGAGAGTACTGTTATTGCTTCAGGATCCCAATTGACCATACGTTTGCCGCGGTACAGTTTACCTTTATTATATAGATCTACGAATACTTGAAGGACAGCGTGTGACCTTGGTTCATCCATTGTGAAAGCTGTTCTTTCCCAGTCGCATGAAGCACCTAGTTTTTGTAATTGTTTTAAGATGATCCCACCGTATTTGTCTTTCCATTCCCATGCGTATTCTAGAAACTTCTCTCTAGTCAGATCACCTTTTTTAATGCCTTGTTCGCGAAGCATTTTGACTACTTTGGCTTCGGTGGCTATAGAAGCATGATCTGTACCTGGCACCCAACAAGCGTTCTTGCCATCCATTCTAGCCTTTCTGATGAGTATATCCTGGATCGTATTATTGAGCATGTGTCCCATGTGCAGCACGCCTGTAACATTGGGTGGAGGTATAACTATACTGAACGCTTCTCGGTCATCTGGAGTAGAATGAAAATAATTCTTTTCCATCCAGTGGGCGTACCATTTTTCTTCTATTTCAGTGGGAGTATATCGGGTACATAATGACATCTAATATTGGATTATAATATGGTTGAATAAATTTAGTGCAAAGGTAGAGATTCTCTCAGCTAAATGATGATTATAAGTTTTAATAGCGGAGTTTGAGTATATCTACTTCCCCACTTTTTTTGACCACCACTATTACAAAATTGCCATAATCACTTTCATCAAATGTGTTTTTAAATACATCATTTCCTGCGATGGAGTTAGCAATAGCTGGTATAGTATTAGAATGACCAACGATAAATATTCGATTGTCATTGCTAGATTCTTTAACCTTCACGAGCAAGTCTTTTAATGCCTTGTTATCATAAGGTCTAGATTGCATCATCTTAATGTCTGCAAGTGAATCCACTGTAAAAAGTGTCCTCATCGTCATCGTCGAGTATATCACATCTACACGCGTACCCATCATGATATCTGCAACTTTTGCACTTCTAGCAAGACCCGCCTGAGTAAGTAATGGATCGACTTTGTTGACGGTATCTTTTTCAGCATGTCTGATGAGATAAAATATTTTTGCAACGCTATCTTCATTAATCGTGTAGTTCGTTCCATCATCAAAATTAATCACATTAGCCTCTATAGATTTGATAGATTTGCCTACTGGCAATGGAGTTACTACGTTGTTTTTGCATCCTACTATTAGAATATATATCAGTAAAAACATTAAATGACTGAGGCTTTTTATGGTTGTGCTCATTGTTGTTTAAGTTATGATTGGATGTAGGCTAATTACGGTAAGAAATATTATATTGGTCAATATAAATTCATTTAGGGTATAATCACAAAATACATTACGCATCCACAGCTTCAAAAATATTGACATCTACAATCGTACTATTCAAATCTTCAATAGTTTCTCGTCTTCTGATCAGGTAATCTTTGCCTTCATGAATCATCACTTCAGCAGGCCTATATCTTGAATTGTAGTTAGAAGCCATCGTAAAACAGTAAGCACCAGCGTTTTTAAAAGCTAAGATATCGCCTTCATTGATTTCTGTCATTTTGCGGTTGACACCGAAAGTATCTGTTTCGCAAATGTATCCCACTATCGTATAAATCCTTGATCTGCCTTCTGTTTTAGAGATATTTATGATCTTGTGGTAGGAATCATACAGCATCGGACGGATCAAGTGATTGAGTCCAGAATCTACCCCTGCAAAAACCGTCGAAGTTGTCTGTTTCACTACATTAACCTTAACTAGAAAAGTACCCGAGTCACTTACAAGAAACTTACCTGGTTCAAAAATCAAGGTCAAATCTCGTCCATACGATTTACAAAAATCCTTAAATCGTACCGTGATTTTTTCACCTAGTTCTTCTATATCTGTCTCTATATCTTCTGATTTATAAGGTACCTTAAACCCGCTTCCAAAATCCATATAAACTAGATCCTTAAATCCTGCTGCAACCTCAAAGAGTATTTCTGCTCCTTGGAGAAATACATCTATGTCTAGTATGTCGCTTCCCGTGTGCATGTGAATACCCTCGACTTTCATACCATGCGCCTCTACAATCCTATGAATCAAAGGCATCTGATGAAACGAAATTCCAAACTTAGAATCTATATGGCCAACAGAAATCTTGCTGTTACCACCAGCCATAATGTGCGGATTGATCCGAATACAGACAGGATAATCTGGATATAAATGCCCAAACTGTTCTAGAATAGAAAGGTTATCTATATTGATTTTGCAACCTATCTCTACAGCTTGAGAGATTTCCTCTATCGATACACAATTGGGCGTATAGATGATTTCACCAGGTTCAAAACCAGCCATAATACCTAATCGTACTTCTTGAAAAGAAACTGTATCGAGTCCTGCACCGAGGGATTTCATATACTTGAGAATAGCAAGGTTATTGAGTGCCTTGCAAGCATAATTAATTTTAAGATTTTTGAGATCAAATGCATTAACTAGACGTTCATATTGACGCTTTATAGTCTCAGTTTCATATATATAAACTGGACATCCGTATTTTTCTACTATAGCAAGTGGATCTACACCACCCGACAACATATACTTACTATTCTCTAACTGCATAAAAATTATTCTTTTAAAAAATGCAAATATAGTGTAATTGATGCTTTTGAATAGTGAAAATTAAATATTTAGTACTATTTATTTAATTTTGTTGAGTTCAGGTCAAAAGACTTTTAAAGTAAATATACTTAGATAGGTGGTCAATAAACATACTTTTACTACCTTTGCGTTCATCAAAAATATCCACCTCATGGTTAATCTCACGCATAGATTAGAAGCCTTAATAGCACTGGGCAAGTGCCTTAGTGACCTACAAAATCCAAACTTAATAGAAATCAAATGGAAAGCTAATGCAGAAAACCCTTGGTTCACTATAGAAAATATAGACAATGCCATTAAAGCAATTACAACATCTTTTCTAAACCAAGATATACTTACCTCCTTTGTAAAACAATATCAAATATCAGAAAACACAACCCCTAAAAAGGTAGCTTTGATCCTTGCTGGAAATATTCCATTGGTTGGGTTTCATGACCTGCTTTGCTGTTTCATATCAGGACACACTGCGCTCATAAAGCTTTCTGACAAAGATTGCGTCCTTTACCAGTATATTTTTGAATTTCTTTTTGAATACAACTCAGATTTGAAACCCTATTTTCAGTTAGTGGATAGGATTACTGGTTTTGAGGCGGTGATAGCTACAGGAAGTAATCAGTCTGCTGGCCAGTTTGAAAAATACTTTCAGCATGTACCTCACATCATACGCAAGAACCGCAATAGCATAGCCATACTCACAGGTGATGAAACGGACGAAGAGTTGAGCAAACTAGGCAATGATGTTTTTGATTATTTTGGGCTAGGTTGCCGCAATGTTAGCAAAGTTTTTCTTCCTAGAGGATACGATATCCATAGGTTATTTGATATTGCAAAAACACACGAAAACATAGTTTTTCACAATAAGTACAAAAACAATTACGATTATAGTCATGCGCTTTGGATACTAAACAAAGTAGATTTTTTACAAAATGAAGTTTTCTTGATAAAAGAAGATCAGTCTATCGGTTCTCGGATCGGTACGCTCCATTATGAAAAATACGATGATCTCAACCAAGTAACAAATTATATCACAGAAAACAGATACCATATCCAATGTGTCGTCAGTAAGTTAACTATTGAAGGATTTGAAAAACTTGGTTTTGGAGAATCTCAGCGACCTACTATAGCTACTTTTGCCGATGGCGTGGATACAATGGACTTCTTAAAGAATCTTTAAGAAAACTTAATAATGCAAATATTTTTATCTTTTTCTGCTTCACACCCCCTTATTTTAAACCTTAACATTAAATTTATATAAATATTTTGGTTACTACCCTTCGAAAAAGTACCTTTGTGCCAAAATAATAAAAATTTAATCAAAAATGGCAACCATAAGATTCGAAGCACTCAAGCAGACTATGAACAGAAAGCCTGTTCAAGTGGATGAAATCACAGCATTAAGATCAGACCTATTCGCTACCAGCGTTTTTAATGAAAATGCCATGCGGCATTTTATGACCAAAGAAGGTAAGACTTCCGTTCTCTCTGCTATAAAAGATGGTAAAAAAATAGATCGAAAAATTGCTGATCAAGTAGCGTCGGGTATGAAAGCATGGGCAATTAGCAAAGGAGCAACGCATTATACTCACTGGTTTCAGCCTTTAACAGGTGCAACAGCTGAAAAGCATGATGCATTTTTTGAACCGAGTGGCGATGGGGATGCATTAGAAAAATTTGATGGTGGGCAGCTCGTTCAGCAAGAGCCAGACGCATCTAGTTTTCCTAATGGTGGCATCCGCAACACATTTGAGGCGCGAGGATATACCGCCTGGGATCCTACATCACCAGCATTTATAATGGGTACTACCTTATGTATTCCTACGATATTCGTTTCTTATACAGGGGAGGCGTTAGATAATAAAGTTCCACTATTGAGAGCGTTGCAAAGTATAGATCAGTCAGCAACGGCTGTTGCCCAATATTTTGATAAAACCGTTACTAAAATAATCTCAACTCTTGGTTGGGAGCAAGAATATTTTTTGGTTGATAGTGCATTAGCTGTTTCTAGACCAGACCTAGTGATGGCAGGTAGATTACTATTGGGTCATGGGGCGTCCAAAGGCCAGCAACTAGACGACCACTACTTCGGTGCTATACCTGAGCGCGCACTTGCTTATATGAGAGAGTTAGAAATCGAATCTATTAAGTTAGGAATCCCAGTCAAAACTCGACACAATGAGGTCGCTCCTAACCAGTTTGAGCTGGCACCTATATTTGAGGAAGCCAATTTAGCAGTAGATCACAACTCACTACTCATGGATGTCATGAATAAAGTAGCAGAAAGACATAACTTTAAGGTACTTTTTCACGAGAAGCCTTTTGCAGGTGTCAACGGTTCGGGCAAACATAATAACTGGTCACTAGCCACAGATACTGGTGTAAACTTATTGAGTCCAGGACGAACCCCGAAGAGTAACCTCCAGTTTCTTACCTTTTTTATCAATACCATAAAGGCCGTACATGACTATGATGATTTACTGAGAGCTGCTATTGCCTCTGCCGGCAATGACCATAGACTAGGAGCTAACGAAGCGCCACCAGCTATCATTTCTGTATTTATAGGTTCGCAGTTGACAGCAGTTCTAGACGAATTAGAACGAGTCAAAGATGGTAATCTGTCACCTGAAGAAAAAACTGACCTTAAGCTTAATGTAGTCGGCAAAATCCCAGAGATCTTGCTTGACAATACCGATAGAAACCGTACATCACCGTTTGCGTTTACAGGAAATAAGTTTGAGTTTAGAGCCGTAGGTTCTAGTGCAAACTGCGCCAAAGCCATGACAGTACTTAATGTAATCGTCTCCGAACAACTTCGAAATTTTAAAAAACAGGTTGATGATTTGATCGAAGTCAAAAAAATGAAGAAAGATGATGCAATCTTTAATGTATTGAGAGAAATGATCAAAGCATCTAAAAGAATCAGATTTGAAGGTGATGGATATAGTTCCGAATGGGTAGAAGAAGCTAAAGAGCGTGGACTGAACAACTTCAAAACCACACCTGAAGCCTTGAAGGTTTCTATTTCAAAAAAAGTAATAGACCTCTATAAACGACATGGTATCATGAATCATATAGAAATAGAAGCTCGCTACGAGATAGAACTAGAAGAGTACATTAAAAAAATACAAATAGAAGGCAGAATCCTCGGAGATATATGTACTAATCATATCATACCTACTGCCATCAAATACCAAAACACACTCATAGAAAATGTCAAAGGACTGAAAGATATCTTTGGTCAGGAATATGAAATGTATGGCAAGGAGCAAATCAGCATCATCAAACAAATCTCTGGATATATCAGCGATATAAAATCTAATGTAGATGCAATGACGGAGGAACGAAAAATAGCTAATAAGTTAACCCTTGCCAAAGAAGGTGCAGCAGCTTATTGCGATAAAGTAAGACCGTATTTTGATGAAATTAGATATGCATGTGACAAATTAGAATTGCTCGTAGATGACGAAAACTGGCCATTGACTAAATATAGAGAACTGTTGTTTACAAGGTAAAAATTTGATGTTTGGTTATTGTGGTGTTTGGGTATTAGGTGATATGGTATCTTGGTTCAGATCGTGACGTGTAAGGCATAAAATTTAAATGTAGTATTCCGAAATAGACATTTGGTTTCAAGTAATTTATATAAAGATGTTCAAACTTTAGCAATGATTATACGTTTAAGATACTTTAAACTTATTTATGTATGCACGATATAAAACCATGGTCAGGATGGCAAGACGAATATAAGGCTGAAAAGGACAAAAAGTCTCCTTTTTATGGTAATCGATATGACGAGTTCCAATATACCACTCAGATATATAATTACTACATTGACCCACATTGGGACTTTATTGGTTCTGAAACGTTGTACGGAAAACTGTTATATGTCAGCTATTCTAACCAATATGCGATCCTAGAGCTTATCGGAGAGTGGAATGATGCAATAGGCAACGACATTATGTTTTTGAAGCGCGATATAGCAGATATTATGGTTAACAACGGTATTAATAAATTTTTGCTAATATGCGATAACGTTCTCAATTTTCATGCTGACGAAGATAGTTACTATGAGGAATGGTACAATGATATCAAAGATGACGGTGGATGGATTTGCTTAATTAATACCTTTGACCACGTGCTACTGGAGATGAACAAGTATAGACTAGGTTACTATATGCACTTCGGCTATGCCTTTAATGATGTCAATTGGCGTGGCAAAAAACCATCGATTTTAATAAAAGAAGTGGAAAATTTAATGCAAAATTCACAAAAATCACTTTTTTAAGTGTATTTTAATGTACACAAACACATAATATTTAATCGTAATATATAAAAATTTGTTTCTTTACTGTTTAAGTGGCTAATCATTATAAAAAATAAAGTTCTTTTTTGTCGCATGATAGGTTTTAGAATATAGAAAAGGTTGTTAATTAAACCTATATAAACGCAAATTAAATCGAAATGTCACATTTTTTATTGAAAATAATTTGGTAATTCTACTTTAAGGCTCTATATTGTGACCGCTTAGGAAACTTTCCTATATTAGAGAATATTAATTGTTTATTATTTTAAAGAAATCATCGTGAACCTTACACCATTAAAAATGAGTAAGACTGCTAAACGTGTGGTCGATATTGTTCTTTCTTTAGCTATCGCAACTTTCATTATTTATAATTATAATCCCAATTCAAACCTACTTAGTTTTGGTAAGGATCGGCAAAACCTGCAAGCACTCCGTAGTTCAAAAGGTGATGTTTATGGTTTTAGTCTTGATAGTTTTCATGTGGAAAAAAATAATATCATAAAGAAAAATGAATTTTTTGGCGGTATATTGAGCGCATATGGTATGACAGCCAATTTAATATTGCTACTAGAGCACGAAGCCAAAGATATTTTTAATATCAGAAATATACAGGCAGGTAAAAAATACCATATTATCAAAAAAAATGAATGTGATGACAAACCTGTAGCCATAATCTATGAGCCTGACAATTACAAGTATGTAGTATATGATTTTAGAGATTCGATAAATGTAAAACTGGTAGAAAAAGAAATAGAATTATGTCAGGCTACTGTTCATGGTGTTATAGAAGGTACATTATGGAAAGCGTTAGAAAAAGAAGGTGTTCACCCTAGCGTTATTGACCTTATGGAAGATGCACTTTCGAGTTCAGTAGATTTTTATCACACCCAAAAGGGAGATGAGTTCAGACTTATATATGAAAATAAATACATAGACGGAGATATAGTAGGTGTAGGCAAACTAATAGGAGCCAGTTATTCTAATGACGGAGGCACTTCTTACTCTATGCTTTACAATACTAAAGATGGCGATGGTTATTTTGATGCAGAAGGTCGTCCAGCTAAAAAAGCATTCCTAAAAGCGCCTGTTAAGTTTTCTAGAATCTCTTCTAACTACAACCTCAGAAGATTTCACCCTATAAAAGGAAAAACTGTACCGCACCTTGGGACAGATTATGCTGCACCTTATGGCACAGAAATCAGATCAGTTGCAGATGGTGTGATTACTAATGCATCCTACACAGGAGGCAATGGTAATTATGTCAAAGTAAAACACGATGGCGTATATGAAACGCAGTATCTACACATGTCGCGCTTTGCAAAAGGTATCAAACCTGGCACGAGAGTAAAACAAGGACAAACCATAGGTTACGTTGGTTCTACAGGCTTATCAACTGGTCCGCATGTGTGTTTTAGGTTTTGGAAAAAAGGAAAGCAAGTTAATCACCTCAAGGAAAATTTGCCAGCAGCACTTCCAATGAATATGACAGAACTTCCCACTTTCTACAAACATAGAGATCAGGTTATAAATAGACTGAATGAAATTGAACCCGCAGCAAATAGTAAAGCAAATAAAAAAGTAAATCCAGCCTAAATTGAAAAGCCAATTTATTATTTTATATGATAAGTTAACCGTCTAGATATGGGGTTTTATGGATTTTTTTTTATGTGATTAAGTTAATTTATTTTTATGCTTAGTAAAAGTTAAAATTATATAAGCCGGTTTAGATCTACTAATAATTTATAATGTGAGCTTTATCAATTTTTTTACTCATAGGTACGTCACACCTAAAAACTAAAATCCGCTTAGTTTTTTTATCTGTCTTTGTTCTCTTAAATGAAAATATTTGATTGCTTTCGCCAATATCTTG
>Ga0105045_10000743_pt1 | contig 24942 bp, 20 predicted proteins | sample MAT02_FD_78089 | JGI IMG/M metagenome (GOLD analysis project Ga0105045, IMG submission 78089) | Freshwater microbial communities from Lake Fryxell liftoff mats and glacier meltwater in Antarctica - MAT-02 (megahit assembly) | ecosystem: Environmental > Aquatic > Freshwater > Ice > Liftoff... | reverse complement strand
TCCAACAAAAGATTTCTGGCTGTTTTCGATCAATAGATGGGGCAGAAACATTTTGTAGAATCCGCAGCTATTGATCGACATGTCAAAAGAATTCAATAGGGGCAGCACAGGCATTAGCGATCCCATTTAACGGAAAATTACCAGACTTTATTCAAGAAAAAGTAGTTCTCCCACCCGCAAAAAATTAATTAATTAATTACATTCAAGATGGATTGCATCGCTAAAAGCTCGCAACGACGGAATTCATACATTGACCCACCTGAATAGTTACCTATTTTTTACTGTTAATTTATCCTAGTTAATGCCCAAATTGTCAAAAAATAGCTCTATAGTCATTAAAGAGTGTTCCAATATAAAAGGTATAATTATATGAAAAATATTATTTTAATGATCGCTATTTCACTCGCATTGTCAGCCTGTTCATTTGGCGGCTATATCGGTTAGTAGGTTCAAAAGAACCTACTACGACTAAACCACCGCGTTCTTACAAGATGGTTTCACTTCTTCGTTTCCCTCAGGTAAGCCGCAGTGGCGCTCTTTTTTCCCGTCCCATAAATGAATCTTTATTCCTGCATCTTTCATCCTTGATAAAATCTGGAAATTACACTGTTTCAGTGCGTGCCTGTTTCGCGATCTATTTCTACATGCAAAAACGCATAACTTCTGAAGCAGCTTAATCCAATTTTATTCGAAAACTTCCTTTAATTGGTTCCATGGTATAGCAATGACAAGAGGGGGCACTAGTCCATTTAACTTCTATTGGAATCAGTGCGCCATGGTCTTGTATAACCCGCCGTTATAAGTTTGTCTTTAATGCAGCATACTGTTGATGCCTTTTTTCAAGTAACCGAATACTATCTTCTATTTCGCTAACCTTGGCAAAAGTATCCGGGTTGGCGAGTTGCGCTTTGATTTTTTTACGCACGGTTTTAGAAGTTATCATATCGTGCTGAAGTAGTTTTTCTAAGAACGATAAATGCTCAACTCGTTTACTGGCAGTGACGGTATTACGTAACGTCGTTGCTAATTCAGAAAAAGGGGCATTTGCAATAGCGTTTAATGTTGCTGCTTGTTCTTTTTTATATTGGTAATGATTAACAATAGATGCTGGTAAATTCCAATGGTTTGCAAAAATATCCTCAACGCTAAAAGATCCAGGTTCAGGCAGCGGTCTAAAATCAGTGAGACCCAGTTCATGAGCCTTAAATTCAGGTTCTACGTTTTCTTTTGAACCAGAGCTTTCCTCATCGCTTTCATCTTTTGATTTGAGGCGAACGTTTTGTAAATTGTCATCATCCAATGATTCTGGGTGATCAATGGCATGGCTATAAAATGTATTATCACTGTTAGAGCTAATTAACAGATTGCCTTGGTGGATGTCAGATGCGCCAACAAAGTGGCTTAACACGCTATTACTGCCAAAATAATATGGCGTAAAATTTGCCATAACTTCTGGAATGCACTCATACCCAACTAGGTCGTCAATGGCTTTTGAAGCAATATAGAAATTGTTTCCATCAAGCACAATATGTGTTTGTGGTGTACTAGGTACATATTTTCGATAGATATCACTTACCGCTTTATCGAGCTGGGCTGAATATTCGCCGTGTCTGAGTGCTAGAAAATAAGCTTCGCCACTCACTTTGTGCTTGGCTTCAATAACGTGATTAGCCGGTATCGCATCGATGAGCAGCTCAACGAGCTCGTATTGGTTGAATGCCTCGTAGGAGCCATTGATTTTGATGGCCTGTAAACTTTTTCCGGCTAACATATACATCTTCGCTAAAATTCAAAAAAGTTAGTTACTCTACCATTAGAGGAGTGGATTGGGATGAGCAAATTGAATACTGGTGTAGTCGGGAGTTCGAATATTCCTGAATACCATTAAAAAAAAACCACCCAGAGGGTGGTTGTTTTTTAATGGTGCGCCCGGAGAGATTCGAACTCCCGACACCCTGGTTCGTAGCCAGGTACTCTATCCAACTGAGCTACGGGCGCGAAGACTGGGAATTATCACGATATTACCCCCCTCTGTCAATCAGTTTCGATTGTCTTTATAAATCGGCGTTTTAGATGTAAGTTAAGGCGGACACCTAAAAACTTGCAAGAACGATGTCCACTATTGCAAGATGGTAACTATGATACATATTGATCCAGCCGAAATAAAATGGTCACACATCCGCTCCCCAGGACCGGGTGGGCAAAATGTGAATAAAGTCGCCACCGGGGTGCAAATGCGCTTTAACGTTGTCGAATCACTTTCATTAAGTGAAACCGTGCGTGCGCGTTTAATTTTGCTGTTGGGAAATAAATTGACTGCTGCGGGTGATTTTATTATCAAAGCGACTCGTTATCGTACCCAACTGCGCAATAAAGAAGACGCTCTGGCGCGGCTGAATGAATGGGTGGAAAAAGCTCGCACGCCGCCGATTAAACGTAAAAAAACTAAACCCAGTAAAGCGGCAAAGGCTCGACGTGTAGATGAAAAAAAGCGCCGTGGCCAGCATAAAGTGACCCGGCGCCCCCCCCCGTCCGACGGATAATTTCTATTTATGTGCGACTTTACTTTGAAACGCTTCTTTAGTTGTCGCTTGCACTTCTGCAAGTGCATGATTAAACGTATCTTTAACTGCTTTGACACGAGGGTTGTTAGATTTTTCAGCATATTTTGCCAGTGACTCTAACATGCTTTGTATTCTCAAGGGATGCTGCATAAATAACGGCGCTATGCCAATCTGCCCGCCGAAATTGACATTACAATTCTCTTTTGCAACATCTTCAATGAGTTGACGGTAAGGTTGTGATAATTTTAAAAAATTTTCATAAATCATGGGTGCATCTTTTACTAAGCTAACATAGGCATTCGCATAGGTATCAAGAAAAGCCGCAAACTTTTCAATCTCCGTAATTAACTCTTCTTCATTAGTGCTCTCATCAATAGCCTTTTTTATTTTATTCATAGGAATCGACATCAAACAAGCGCCTGCATTAAAGGCTGTCGCTTTTCCAAAAAGGTCTTCATGTTGCTCGGCTGTCAATAATGTATATAAAGAATGCTTTACGCCGTTTAAGAGTCTTTTGCCTAAGAAAGTGCGATATTGATAACCGGCAAAGCCATCGGGATTTTCAACATAATCTCTTTTAATCACGACGCCAATTTTCGAGAGTTCATCAAAGTGGCTTGACAATAAATTTACCTGATTAATGAATTCATCCGCCTGAGCGGTTAAATGTCTTAAACCTTGGTCAGTTGTTTGGGGTGCTTGGTATAACATTTTAATAACCTCATTAATCATCTTATCTGATGAGGTTAGTCTATGAGAAAGCCAAGTGAATGAACACTCATTCTCGACGGATGGATGGTTTTTGATGCTTAACGACAGCAGCGCATTACGGTGTAAATACGCCAGAGGGTTGATGGGAACTAATTTTACCTAATAAGGCTCAAACAAGAAGTGATAGTAAACGAGAGGTTAAAATGGCAAGCCACGGTCCACAGGAGATCCAAAGCGATATTACAAAGTCGTTTACCGACTTTTTTAAAAAAATAGCCGATTTGGCACAGGTTACTAATGAGCATCAAACGGTACTTTTAGCGCATATAGAACAACTCTTACAGCGCGGGGATGGTTATGCGCTCACCTTTAATCAAACCATTCAAGTGAATGGTGCGCCCTATACTGCTGCAGCGCTCATCGAGCAACACAACCTTGCTATTTTACGAAGCGGACTTCAAGCGCTAGCTCGCCAATATAAGGTCTCTTTTGAACAAGCGGCCCCTTTGCTAAACCGTGTTGATCCAACCATATTAAAACAAATCGAAGATGATCTAGTTGATGAAAATGCCATTCAATACAAGCTCATTCGTAAATTAGATGGTCGAGGTCAACCCGGATTGGCCTGCTTTTATATGGGACAAGATGGACTCGAAAGACTAATTAAAGAAGATGATGTGGGAACCTGCTTAATGGAGGGGACTGCTTACTATATAAGAGATATCGGTTTGTTGCCGGGGATGCTTGCCGCCAGCGTTAATTTTGCGAAAGTTGGCACGCTGCTCAAAAGTGGAGAGCGCAACCCTTCTATTGTTTCTATTCAAGATAAAGTGATGCCGACTGAACCAGATGGTAAGGTTAGATCGTGGGATGAGATTGTTTTTGGTGCTAAACGTCAACCCAAGACGCTGATAAGCTCTGAGCAGTGGAATGAATCTGCGATTAAAGAAAATATTCTATTGTTGAACACCGAGCCAAAATGGCAATTAGCAGCAGGTATTTTGTGTAGTGCTATTGCGGGTGATGAGAGTCTCCACGTGGGGCAATTTATGGCTATGGTAGATTCCAAAAACCACGTAACGGGCATTAAAAGAATCGATTTGGGTGCCAGAGAGCGTTATGCTGTGTCTAGAAAAGCCTCCTTGCAAGATCCATATAATGTATCAAGTGAATATAGAAGCGTCGGTCAGTTTGGTAAAAATTACGTGAGCTATTTATTAGCAGAGCCGAGCTTAAGTAAAATATACACCATGTTGTGGATGAATTTGTCAGCAGTAGATAAAATAGAGGAAAGTATTACGAGTGCAAGCAAGCAAGCATTTATCACGCAACTCAATGTTATTCCACTTGAACTACAGCCGGTCGCCATCGAAAAAGCACTCGATACGATTAACAAATTATCTAAGTCTCCCTTTGTATTAGATAAAAGTGCTTCACTGCCTTCGCAAATTGTGGCATTAGCGTCACATGTTGCGGAGCTAGATGCCCTGCGAGTCATCAATATGGTTGCTGTGGGCAAACGTAAATATGCAGAATATCAGCAGATGATGACCCAAAAAGTAACGACATTGTTACCAACTGAGCAGCGACACTTATGTCAAGAGATGCTTAAACTACAAGAGCTACTCATTCTAGCTAGAAAATTGTCAGCTGATGACTTAGGCGCGGTGCTGCAAAAGATTGATGCATTAAATGTTTTGGTGGAAGCGTTAGTGACGCAGGCGCAAGATGCTGTCACGCCAGACACAATGATGAAAATTCAGCTATTGACGGAAATCGGTGCGGATTTAGTCCAAGCGGCTACGCTCAACCTGCAATATAGTCCTGAGATGTCATTTAAGTATAATGCGACGATGAATACTCAATTGAATAAATTACAAACCCTTAATGAATTGGCAAACTATTGTGAGAACGCGTCGACGCCAGATAAGAAAAATAAAGCTGCAATGATGATGAAACAGGCCATTGTTAGTGATGCGCATTTGCTAAAGTATATCCAAAATCCGAAATTAATTGATGAAATGAAAGCGCACCAATCGTATGTTGGGGCTACATCTGCGTTGGTAGTGGGAACGCATACACGTGGTGAATTGTTAATGATGCGGCTATTTAAACGTTATCATTTAGATGATAAATTGTTAATGATGTCTGACGCACAGCATAAACTAGTTAGTGATATTCAAGAGAAGAACTTTGCTAAAGTGGTCAAAGACATTAAACCCCTGACGATTTATGATGTGCTGCAACCCATGCAAAATGGCAAAACGGCACTGCATTGCTTAATGGAATTGGGCGGTGCTGAGTCAGGATCTTTAAACGCGATTATGGAAATTTTAAAAAAGGCCGTTGGAAGTGGTCTTTCTGCAAGGAGCGATCTCGATATTCCTGATGCTAAAGGACTAACGCCATTCGATTATTTAATGCAAAATGAAAATGCCTCGGTCATTATTAAGCACATTAATGCTCAACAAATGAAAGAGAGCTACAGCTTATGGGCAAAAGTGTTGACGGTTGATAGTTTTTTTAATGTTGCAAAGTACCCAGAAGCGCTTCAAGAGCGTTATCATCAATATGTGCAAGGGGCTTCATCCTCTTACGCTCTCAAATAAAAGCTAAGTAACTAAGTTAATAAATAAACGGCACTTTACTCCCGATGAATGGCACAGTACAATTTGTCATTCTTGTAACTTATCGTGAGTATACCCATGTCACTAACCGGCCCCAAGATCAATTTATGCAATGCCCTCAATGGACAAGATGAAGCTTTAGCACTTAGCGCTATTGATGCAATTGCGGATGTGAATTTTTTTGATGCAGATCGAAATATGCCGTTGCATCTTGCTTGCGTAAAGCCTTGGCCTAACGTTGTACAGGCGCTACTTGATAAAGGCGCCCTCAGTGTCAAAACGTGGAGTGGTAAAACAGCCCTTCACTTAGCGCAAGACGGGGGTTTAATCGAAGTAGCTGAACGGCTAGTTCGTCACGATCCCAAGCTTCGAACCTTGGGCGATTTGCAAGGTCGCACGCCAATACATGAAGCAGCCGCGCAAAACAAAATGGCGTTTTTAGAACTGTATTTAACGTTAAAAATAAACCAAGTAACCGTAAAGTGCGATGTGAATTCACCCGACAACCGAAAGAGCACGGCACTTCATGGCGCAGTTCAAATGGGGCATGTCGAGGCAGTTATATTATTGTTAGCTCATGATGCAAATCCTGAGTTATGTGATGATGGTGCCTGTAAACCGCGCGCGTATGCCGAGTTTCCAAGGAATGAGGCGATACTGGCATTGCTGGCTCCTAAAGCGCCGTCACTATTTTTATTGGCTGCGATGAAGGTCATCGAAGATTATGAGCCGCCGCAAGAAGAGGATTTGCTTTTTGACCAAATAAGCAAAGCCGTTACCGTCCAACGAGAAAACCAACGCCAGCAAGCCGAAGCAGAAGCAAAGTTGCTGAAAGATCGCCAAGCGGCAAGAGAGATGATCGAAAACGCGCCGAAATTAAAAGCGCTGGAAGAAGGGTTTGCGAAACTTGGGCTTGGTTTTAACCAATAGCTCGTAATCGTTCACTGCGACGAGGCGTGGGTTGCAATGGTGCCTTTTTAAACTGCTTATTTCCAGTGGTATGGATATGTTTTAAAGGGCAGAGTGCTTTGGCTTTATGGTCACATTTTTTCGTCATATCAACTAACGATTGTTTCGTTTGTGCTAACGTTTTTTCTAAACGGTCGACGGTTTTATTTAGCGCTTCATTCATCTGTTCATTTTTTACAATTTTACGGTCGAGTTTTGCACGATCGAGCAGTTCTTGATATTTCATATATCCAGCAAAAACAGAAAGCATTATAATAGCCGGATTGTAAAAATAAGGGCTATACAATAGCTCGGGTACTAAGAAATTAAACAACGGTGCCGCGGCAATAATAGTTAGCACTGAGGTAATAATGGGTAAGAAACCAAAAGTGACCTGAAAGGTTGAGGTTGCTGACGTGACGGCAGTGGTGATATTAGTCAATTTGGCGATTTTCGGTTCGTATTCTTGCCACTTGGCAACCACGAAATGTTTGGTCGATTGATAGGCGCCAATAAGGGCATTTTTGCCGCGCTGAGACAGACTACGGCGTTGTGTCGGATTTGTCATACTAGCAGCACCATGAACAGTGATTGGCAGTATGCTAACACATATTGACGATTGTTCAAGTCAACTTATCAAACTAATGTAGTCTAATAACGTATATTGGGAGTGGTAACGTGTATTCAAGGATTATTTTTGCGACGGATTTGGGACCACAGAGCCTTTATATTGCCGAACAAGCCCTGGCATTAAGCATACTCTGTGAAGGAGAGCTGCTGTTGCTGCACGTGGTTGAGCCGCCGTTGACAGACATGGCAGACTTTTCCCAGCGAGAAAAAACCATTCAACAAATGCAAAGTGCCGCACAGAAAAATTTACGCGCCCTGGGTTTGCAATTGGGACTGAGCGAAACCCAACAATTTATGTCACTGGGTGAAGGGCAGGTCGCAATCTTAAGTGTTACTAAAGAACAGCAGTGTGATTTGATTGTGGTAGGGAGCCATGGTGTGGGCGGCTATACGCATGCGCTAGGATCAACCGCTCAGTACATTATTACTCATGCACATTGTAATGTGCTGGTTGTGCAGGTTAGCCACTTAAAAGACATTATTGAGAAGACCGTTTCGAAAGCGACTGCCCATCCCTGGCAGATCCCTGAGATCACCAGTGCAAAATTATTTTCAGGCCCTTCCTTTGGAAGCAAAAAAGGCTTTGGCGGTGAGGTGAAACGCGGCCCTCGAATGAGCCCAAGACCAGGTGGTTCGCCTTACCGCGGCGGCACACGCAAAGTGGAAGATGACGATTAATCAGATGACGATTCTCAAACATAAGACTCTTTAGAAGTAAACAGCCTACTCGAAGCAATTTACCGCCTCTTTCCTTCGTGGGTATTTTGGCTTATCTTCACAGGAAAGCAGGGATATAATTAAAATAAAAAGGGAATAACGTGGTTAAGTTAACCGGAAAACTTTCAATGATCGGAGCGCTCTTTTTTTCAGTAGCGACTTCGGCAAACGTATCAACAGATAATTCAATCTCGGAGATCATTCCGACGCTCGAAAAAAATATTGCTCGCACCATGAAAGCGAATGGCATACCCGGTGTGGCCGTTGCGATTGTTTCACGTGATAAAATTTATTACATCAAAGGTTTTGGTGTAAAAAAAGTAGGGCAAGAAGATAAAATTACGCCGACCACGCTGTTTCAAATTGGTTCACTTTCAAAACCGGTGCATGCGACATTGCTAGGTATTTTGCAAGATCAAGGAAAGCTTTCCTTTCAAGATCCTGTTAGCCATTATGTGCCCAATTTTAAAGTCGTTAATACCAAGCAAACGATCAAAATATGCCATCTAATGAGCCACAGTACGGGCGTTCCCAATAATGGATTTAATGAACGCATAGAAGCTTATGCACCTCGTGAAAACATTATTGAGAAGCTGCAAAAAACCAAAGCCGTAGCACAGCCGGGTAAATCATTTGTGTATCACAATGCGATGTATGGTGTGGTTGAAGATGTGGTCAACAGTGCCTGCGGTAAACGTCTTGATTCCGTAATCAAGCAAGAATTATTTACGCCATTGGGCATGCAACATGCAAGCTTGGGTTACGAGCAAATGTTGAAGTCTTCTGATAAAGCTTATCCGCATATTCCCAATGGCCGTGGTAAATATATGCCTGCTCAGAAGTATTCAACCAGCTATTACGCATTTCCTGCGGCTGGCGGTATTAATGCCTCTGTCCAAGATCTGGTGCCATTTTTGCAACTGTATTTGGGTAAACCTTCCCATATTGTTTCCAAAATCACGCTTGAACAATTAACACATCCCTTTGTTAAAAATCCCAAAGCGGTCATTGTGTGGCAAGCAAAGAAAGGGCGCGTTACCAATCCCTCTTATGGCTTAGGTTGGCACTCTATGAACTATGCCAATAAGAAAATCGTTTATCATCAAGGTCACCTAAAAGGTTTTCGTAACTTTATGGGGTATGTTGAAGATGATGTCGGCATTATTATCTTAACCAATGCAGAAAAGAAACATGCTTCAACTATCGCTTTGAATTTCTTTGATTTGTATTTAAGTGCTCGTGCTAAAAATTAACCTCACCTCAAAAGGAGCTTTGAATGAGACAAATTATCGCAGGGATTATAGGGGCCATTATTGTGTTTGTATGGACCGGTCTTTCATGGATGGTGTTTCCTTGGCACAACTGGGATGTTAAAGCGTTCGAAGATGAAGGCAAGGTGATTTCAGAGACCCTTAAAGCACAATCCTCTGGCGATGGCATTTATATGATCCCTTACTGCGATCCTAAAGATGCAAAAGATGAGCAAAAGAAAAAAGAATGGTTGGAAAAAGCTAAGCAAGGCCCTTTTGCTTACATGATAGTAAAGCCAGATGGCATAAAGTGGGATATGAAAACCGCTTTGGGCATCCAGTTTGGTATTAGCCTGCTAGTCGCCATCATGGCCGCTTTTTTATTGGGGCTTAGCAGAACCACCTCATTGATTGGTCGGGCATGGTATTTAACCTTCGTCGTGACAACAGGTACCTTGTTAACCGAGCTTTCAAATTGGAATTGGTGGGGGGTGCCGACCACCGCAACTTTGGTGAATATCGCCGATGTTATTATTGCGTGGTATTTTGCAGGTCTCGTTATGGCGAAGATAGTTCCGACTCGCTTGTAAGATATTTGCTCTCTTTTAACTTGATTGAATGCCGAGCGCGAATTCATCCGCGCTTGCAATCAGGGGAAAAATCGCGTTTTCCCCCTGATAACCCCCATCGCGTAAGGCTGCACTTCTTCTATGCTTCGCATCTTGAAGTGTAATGGGTATAATCAATCGCTGCCGTGATTTTTAAAAATTCCTACTTTCTCAATAATCTTTGTAATACCAGATTCTCTTTCACCAGCGGATTTTTAGACGCGGCAAAATAATCCATTGCGCTTTTATTATCCTTATTTTTCTCAGACAACTCGGCTTGCGTAAAAGGCGTTGCATGGAGCAAAATAGCCGCTTTTTTGGCAGATTGCTTTTTTAATGTCCAGTGCAGTGGCGTGTAGTCTTTCTCTTTGGCGGGTACATGCAGCACTTTTTCTTGGTCATTTTTCTTCATTAGCTCGACCAGAAATTCAAATTCGCGGGTGTTAGCAAAGCCTGCTGCTGCGCGCCTAACCATTTGTCCGTTATCTTCAGTGGTTAGTTTTTGTTTCAAACACTGATCTGACAAATTCGCAAAAGGGTTTTGGCGGTGGTAACGGTGTGCTAGGCGTTTACGATAATCATCAGCGTAGTTATAAACGGTGGCAGGATCGTCTTGCACCATTTCAGATAAACCATATTGCTGTTGATAGCTCGCAAAACGTTCCTTTAACAATGCTTTTCTCTTTTTTAATGAGCTAATCAATAATACTGCTTTGTCACCTAGGGTTTCGATAGGAAACCAATGCACTTGCTGCCCAATGAGTGGTAATTGTTGAGGCGATTTATGAGCTTCATCAATAAATTTTGGTTGCTGCGGGGTGCATTTAGACTCAATTTCTGTAAAGGTACTTTTGGCCAGTAACGAGCTGATTTTAAACGCATACAGTGAAGTACTCTGTGTTCTATGCCCAAGCTCAGCTTGACAGGCCAATATTTTAAAATCAACCTTAAACATAGTTAATAATGTATAAATACGCAATAGTAAATTATAATGCGCGCAGCTATTGCCGGTATGGATATTGATAATTTCTAAATAGCGCGTATCGGGATTCTGTTTTACATCAAACACGTCAACATTGCCATTAGCTTCATTATAATAAAATAAAAATTGTGCTCGTTTACAAGGATTCGGTTCACTTAAACAAGTTGCAAGAAATTGTTCAAAGAGTTTTTTTTCAGAACCGTATGATGCGTTATAGAGTGTATTAGCATCAGAGATCACGGCATTGCCATGAAAAGGCACGCCTAATCTAAGAGCTCGCTCATTTTTTTGGGTAAGATGATAGTTAAGCTCTTCAATAGAGAAGGGCAATAACATTTCATCTGTCCACAAACCGACAAATTTTGGATTTTGACAAATCTTCTGCTTAAAGGAGATCATTCTTTTAACAAATAAGATCCTTAAATCGGTAAAATCGGCACTTTGGCCATAATCTAAGTGAAAGCTTTCAAGTAATACGGTCCAATTTTTGCTGGCGGCTAATAAACTGTTTATTCTGTCGATATTCACTTCTTTGTAAATAGGGTGTGTTTGATAAGCCAACATGTTGTAATTTAGGATGCAGCTCAATAACAAGAAATAGCTGTTTAATTGATGAAAAGCTTTTGTATTTTTTGTGGTTGCTGCATCTTTATGATCATAAAGTGTTTGAAAAATATAGGAGCAGAAACTTTGGCAAAGATACAAATTGGCGTGCAAAGAATCGCAAAAGCTCCTTTTTTGTTCATCTGCTGTGAGGATCTTTGCGACAGGCGTTGGTTTGTCAGCAGCTGCTTTGCGATATTTTGAGCGACGGCTTGAGTACTTTTTCGCGGGTGGTGTTTCAATTTTTACTTGTGCTAGTTTTGCGCTAAGTTCTAAAAAATTGGCAGAATCTTCAACAATTTGTGCAGAAATTGAAATGACTTGTAGAAATCGTTGGTTCAAAAGCGCCAGCACTTCTTGCAGTGGTTTTCCGTTACATTCTAGGCCGTTGATAGAAGATGCTTCAGGGGAAATTTTCAAATGACTAAATTCGCGCGCTAAAAGTGTGCACATGCGCTCATGTAATGTAAATTCTTGCTCGGTAAAGTGAAATGGCGTGCCAATCATGGAGTGAAATCCCTGCAACGATAAAAGGTGCAAAATTACGCTAGTTAGTTGCAAAAATCAAGGTAACCACACACAAAATTCTTCAAGATAGGTCTATATAGATTAAGTACCATAAAGCAACTGTTGCTGATGATCTATATAGACTGTTTAAGACTTAGGAGAGAAACTATGAATAAATCAACTCTACTTGCCGCTTGTGTTGGTGCCATGATGATGATTGGTGCGCCTTTAGCTATCGCTAAAGATGATATGGCAAACATGTTACCAATGTCTAAAGCCTTGAGCGGCTTAAAAACAAAAGGCTTTGAGATCGTTAAAAAAATTGAATTAGAGGATGGTATGTATGAAGCAAAAATCATCAATCCTCTTGGTAAAGAGATGAAAGTCAAAATGAATGCTAAAACGGGTGAGATTGAAAAGCCAAAAGAAGGATTGGTATGGCTAAGCGCTTTTGATGTGGCTAAAAAGGTAGAAGATGCTGGTTACACCCATATTTCTAAAATTGACACCGAAGGAAAAGAATACGAAGTAAAGGCTTTAAACAAAGAAGGAAAGGAAACCAAGCTTAAAGTAAATGCCCAAACGGGTGAAATAGCGATCAACTAACAATTAACTAACAATAAAAAGCCCCGATTACCTTCACGTAATCGGGGCTTTTTATTTTAAAAGCCAATATAGAGTGTCACGCCGCTTTGGGGGTAGCCGTAACCCTAGTTTCCGGGGAGTAGTGGCGGTGGTGGTTCTAGACACTTCCCAGCGCTGGACAACAAGCTCAGCGCAGGGTATCTGTGTCATTATCGGGTGTAAATCTCGTAAGACAAACCTTCGTGGTTATAAACGCGATAGAAGCCACGGTAGTGAGCCCTTTTGTGCGATAAGCCATAAGCGGTGTTTGCCGGCAACATAACCCGACCATATTGATAATCAGGGTAGTAGCATTTACCACAGCGCGTGAAGAAATAGCCATTTTTGTGTTCGTTGCATTGATATGCATCGGGTGCACATTTGCTCCAGCGATATTTAGGGGCACCAATCTCGCAGCAAGCTGCTTGGGCAACACTGATTGACATTACTGCTGCCACCGCCATCGCGATTCCAACAATTAACTTTCTCATATAAAACTCCTGTTAACGTAGCTAAAGTTCACCATCCATGAAATCTTTTTTCCTATGATTCATTTCGGCAGTTTTAAGCGGTACTTGGGGGTTTTACTGTAAGAACGGTCAGAACTCTGATCAGATAATGAAAAAGCCCGCTGTACGAATGCACAGCGGGCTTTTTTTCTTAATAACGCCAGAAGAAAATCGCTTAGATTGCGAATTTCTTTGCAGAGTCAGCTTTGGCAGCTTCTAAAATTTTTGCTTCTTGAGCTTTACGAGCGTCGCCTTTGGCAGCAACAACTTCAGCTAATTTAGTCGCTTCGTATTTTAATACGATTAACTTGTCATTGGCTGCTGGTTGGTCTGTGGTTGGGGTTGGCTTGCCATCTTTTTCGAACTTTCTTTCTTGTGTATGTTCAACATCAAGAATAGTATTTAACGCTTTCAAGAAGTTTTTATCATGTTCAGCAGTTAATTTTTCTGAATTTGATTTGACATTTTCTTCAGCCGCTTTGAGTTCGTCGTGGTATTTTTGATCTTCCGTGCGTGTGTCAACAGCTGCCTCGATAGCAAACAATTTATTGAAACCATAGTATGCTAAGCTCGCAAACCCTACAACAATGGCACCAACAGCAAGAGAAACACCTACTTGAACACCGATAGCCGCAGCAGGAAGCGCATAGCCAGCTTTTGCTAACAGCGCGATGGCAGCAGGGTAAAAGCCGCTGAACCAGAAACCGGTACTAACGACGGCAACGCCTGCAACAACGCTAGCAGTGATCGTGTATTTATTGCCAATAGATTTTTTCGCAGTTTCTTCGGGTTTTTTGTCGTCAACTTTTGCAGCGCCCTCTGGCTTTTTGTCTTCAGCCTTTACAGCTTCTTCGGGTTGCTTATCTTTCGCTTTTGCAGCAACAGCTGTTAAATCAACCGTTTTAAATTTAGCGTCAAAGTGCTCCATAGAGCCGCTTAATATTACAAAATCTTTCGCTTTGTTAGGCGTTATTTTGTAAACATCGCCTGTGACACCTTCAGGAATGTCATCATCAGCAAAACGTTGACGGCCTGTTGTGCCGTTAATGGATACCTCTAAAATCGGGTATGCGTGTTCGGGAGTTTCTGCAGCAAGCGATATTGCCATCAACTTGGCGTCGTCTTTATTTTTGCAAAGAACCAATTCGATATCAGGTTTTACAGCAGCTTTTAAGACAGCAGCATCTTCTGCTTGAGAAATGTGAACGGAGCTAGGAATAGCATAATAAATCATAGTCAACCTCTATAATGATACAACATGAAAGCACGAATAAGTATGCGAAATAACTGTTATTTGCGAACTTACTAACTAGCGTGGTTATATTACCAATAGGGGCATCTTTCTACAATCAAGTTTGCTAAATTTTATAAGTAATGCCGACTATAGAGTCTACTGAATAACACAAGTAATTTTTTCCTTACACAGAAATTTGCGTGTAAAATAGCCAATGCTTTAACCAGGAGCTATTCAAACTGGTCGTTTTGATTTGTTGCTTTAGGGGTCCTTTTTTAATGAGGTGTAATAATGAGACAGTTAACTATTAATGAATCTTCAAAGGTCAGTGGAGCCGAACATCATGATGTGATGGTTATCGATCCCGTCGCTGCCGCTCAAACATTCTTGCTTTTAATGAGCATTGCGGATCAAGAAGGTTTCCGTTACGGTTCTGTAATCACTGGAATGACAGCCGGCACAATCGGTGGTGGTTACCTCGGTTATGTTGCATTAGGCGCAGGCCTTACAGGTGCTGCAGGCGCTATTGTTGCAGGTGGTGCGGGTGCTGTAGTTGGTGGGTTAGCGGCTAAAGGTGCGGCAAACTTTATGGTTGGTTCCTATAATTGGATCATGTCTTAATATTTTTTTTAAAAGGCAGATCATCAAATAAGGGTCTGCCATTAATAAAACATCACTAACTGAGGATTGTTAGGAGATTTCAGTGGCAAGGAAAGCGCTAGCTCAATGTGAACTTGATATTCTCCGCGCAATATTACAAAAGCAGAAAGTTGCTGTTTATGATCCAGTCACTCTCCAGATGCTTTTAGCAAATAATAATATTTCTATTCCCGCTAAAACGATTATTGCACAACTAGAATCCATCACAATAGAGCCCTCATTTACCCAGCCATCTAGCGCTTATGCCTCTAGAAATCTTGCTTTGCACCAAGCTGCCCGGGTAGGTGATTTGAGTACCGTCAAAAAACTGATTTCGTCTGGCGCCAATGTGAATGAAAAAGATCTTTTTAAAAGCACACCCTTACACATGGCGGCAATGTATGGCCATAAACCGGTTGCAGAGTATTTAATCCAACAGGGTGCAGAGATTAATGCTAAAACCTATAAAATAGATAATTATGCTCTAACACCAGTGGACCTAGCTGGCCAATATGCACCGAACACTGAAACTTTTAGCTATTTATTAAGTAAAGGTGCAGAGCCTGAACATTGGGATATATTAATGTTCTCGTTGCTGGAAAAGGTCGTTAATAGCTATGAGAAAAACGATTTTAAAATATTTGATCTATGCTTGAATAAAGTAGAAGTTGCCGCTAAAAATAAAAATGCCCTTTGGGTTTATACAGATAATGAAGTAAAGCCTATCTGGCTTTTGTATAAGGTGTTTGCTGCTGATATTGCTGATGAGCAATTTTATAACCGTATCATACAAACAATGAATATCTTAAATGTGAATGATATTAACTCATTAGTGAAACACTATGTGAGCGCAAAAAATTTGCTTCATGCCTTCCCCTCCAATGAGGTATATACCTATAAAATTGGTCCCAATAAGGTCAAGCTTAGTGCTTCAGGATATTATTCAATTATTACGGTTGATTTAGCGGTAAACACCTTGAATGCTTTTCAGAAAAAATGGCTAGGTAACCAAGATATCGCGGGCTATCAAGCCATGAAACAACAATTTCCTAATGGTGATAAAAGTCTTTTACAAAATGTTGAGCAGTTTACCAATGAAAAGCTACGAGTATTTGCACACGTAGAAAACGCCTTTAAGCAGGCTGCAATAACGATTTCTAAAGCGGCACTTTATGAGACGAGCCAAGTACAATTTAAACGTTATGAGCAAGGAGAAACGATTTTATTACCGAGCGGTTGGGATGGGCATGCTCTTGATATTATTATTGATAAATCGCTTAACCTCTTTATGGTGGCTAATGCGGGTGAGCGATTCGAAGGTTTTCAACCAGGTTTAAACGCATTTAACATGCAATTTGCGTTGACGAGTGAAGATGTTCACCTGTTGTTAACAAACGAAGAAGAAGAAGCATTAGAGTTTAAAAAATACTACGATCTCGGATTAGAAAAGAATGAAATGTTTTCATTCTTTTTCCCTCCACAGGTTTATGGCAATTGTGCATGGTACAGTCAACAAATAGCACAAAAAGCGTTAATAACTATTGAATTGACGAAGTTAACTAACGACTCAACGCGTGCTGCCGCGATTTCAGATAATTGGTTTAAGGAATACAATGAGTTTCATCAAACGAGCGTATTAAAAACATACCTTGAAGATCCCTTTTTGGAAGTTGCTGCGTTAGGGGATATTCTCATGAATTATCATAAAGAGTTAACTTCTCAACCAGAAAATGAGCGTGCTAAATTATTATTAGATCACTTAACAGACAGTGCTCATAAAAATGATTTTGTAGCGTATTGTCAATCGCTAGAGCGTGAAGTGACTTCTACACTGAAAAAATTCATTGTTGAAAATGAATATCATTCATTAGATTTTCTGTTGCACAAGCCGCAGACGGGTGAAATGTCAGCAGAGGTTTTGTCTGCGCAAGATGTTATTACTTGGGATAATGAGGAGTATCACACAAAAACTGTCACTTTGGGGCTGCCTATACCTCTTGTTTTACCAGTACTTACACTCCAAGAAGAGCAAGCACTCTTCGTTTTGTAGCTACACTTTTTGACACTGCAAAAAAAGGATTACAATAGTATTATGGTTACATGTAGTGAGGTCTCATCATGGCATCCCAAAAATTGCGTGAATACCTTAATCAAAATCAGGTCAGCTACACCTCAATTGCTCATCCGATAGCTTACAGTACACGAGAAATCTCTCATCTATGCCATGTTTCTGAAAACCAGCTAGCAAAATCTGTCATGATCAATGTTGGAAATAAACTCGCCATGGTAGTGTTGCCGGCAAGTTTTATTGTCGATTTTGAAAAACTCAAAAAGTCATTGCATGAAACGAATGTCTCCTTAGCCACTGAAACAGAATTCAATGCCATTTTTTCAGATTGTGAATTAGGCGCTATGCCACCTTTTGGAAATTTATACAACGTTGAAGTTTATGTTGAAAAGAGCCTTGGCAACAACAGGGAAATAGTTTTTAACGCTGGCACCCATACCGAAGTTATTAAATTGGCCTATCAAGACTTTCTTGCTCTCGTACACCCCAAGGTTATTACGGCGCATTAGCTGCATTAATAACCTTCATCACCTCATCGTGCGACAAGGTTTCTTTTTCAAGTAGCGCTTTGGCTAGGGCATCTAGCTTCGAACGGTTATCCGTTAAGATTTTTTGCGCCCGTGAAGCCGCTTCTTTGATAAGGCCATCGATTTGGTCATTGATAAGACCTTGAGGGGCTGAATCAAGAGAATCATAGGAAATGTACGTATTATCTTTACCCATGGCAAATTTTTTGACCATGTCTTGTGCAATCTGAGTTGCTTGTTTTAAATCAGAAGAAGGTCCAGTGGTGAAATTATTTTTACCAAAAATCATCTCTTCAGCAATTTTTCCACCCAATTTCATGGCAATTAAGTCAATGAGTGTTTCTCTGCTGTAGGCATGCACTTCTGTGTTTTCTTCAAAAAAGGTGACACCTAAGGTTTCATCACGAACGCCGATGGTGATTTTGTAAAACTTGAAGGGATAACTTTTTGAATAAATGCCCACTAAAGCATGCCCTGCTTCATGATAAGCGGTATTCTTTTGTTCATCTGGCATTACATTAGCTTTGGTTTCACGACCCAATAAGATGATGTCTTTGGCATTTTCAAAATCAGCCATTGCCACTTTTTCTTTGTTATTTCCATAGGCGATAATGGCTGCTTCGCTAACCAGATTCTCAATGTCGGCACCTGAAAATCCACCGGTTGTGCTGGCCAGTTTTTTGGCATCGATATTATTGGTGAGTTTAATTTTAGCTAAGTAAAGCTTAAATATTTGCTCGCGTTCACTCAAATTCGGCAAACGAACATAGATGCTTTTTCCTAATCTGCCAGGTCGAACGACTGCTTCATCTAACTTATCTAAGCGATTAGTAGCACCTATTACCACAATACCAGCGTTACGATCTTTGTTGACATTATCAAGCTCGGTAAGCAATTGGTTGGTGGTTTGCGCGTATTCACTGTTGCTATTCTCACCTGAGCGTTTAGAGGCAACAGCATCAATCTCATCAATGAAGATAATGGCGGGGGAATGTTCTCTTGCTAATTCGAACAGTTCGCGAACACGTGAAGCGCCAAGACCGACCCATTGTTGCACAAAAGCAGAACCGGTGGTTGAAATAAAGGTTACGCCGCTTTCTCCTGCTACGGCTCGTGCTAATGAAGTTTTGCCGGTGCCAGGAGGCCCGTGAAGGATCCAACCTTTTGGCAAATTAATACCCGCTTGCTTAGCTTTATCAGGATTTTTCAGAAACGTGATCATTTGAGAGAGTTCTTTTTTAACATCATCCATACCAGCGATTGCGTTAAAATTGGTTTTTAATTGATTAGGACGATAAATATCCACATCAAGATCCATGCCTTGTTTAGCAATCGACATCATTTCTTCATCAACTCTATCTTTAACTTGGGCGATGTCTTTTTCAGTTATCGCTGATTTTCCTGTTTTAGCTGCCGCCAAGACAGCTTGGTTGATTAAATTATTCAGTTCGGCTGGGGAGTACCCTTTGGTTTCATTGGCCAGTTTGGCGGCGTCAAAATTCGCCTTGATCTCTTTGCTTGTCAATGAATGTTCGATCAGGGCTTTGCGCTCACTTTCATTAGGTAATCGAAAGAATATTTTTCGATCTAAACGTCCGGGGCGTAGCATCGCTTTGTCAATAGCACTGATGTTATTGGTTGCGCCAATCACAAAAATGTTGGCATTGCGCGATTTATCTAAATTATCCATTTCAACTAGCAGCTGATTCACGGTTTGGTTACGCTCATTATTGCCACCACCACCATTATCGGAACTTCGCTTTACGGCTAAGGCATCAAATTCATCAATGAAAATAATGCAAGGTGCGTTTCTTCTCGCCATATTGAACAGGTTTCTGATCCGCATGGCACCGGTTCCCACCCACTCTTCGACAAAAGATGAACCACTGGCGTTAATGAAATTAACTTGTGATTCACCTGCCAAAGCACGTGCCATCATGGTTTTACCCGTGCCTGGTGGTCCATATAATAAAATTCCACGCGGTGGCGTTGCCCCAATTTTAGTATATTTCTCAGGGTTGTTAAGCGCATCTAGCGCGTCTTTTAATTCTTCTTTTACATCAGCTAACCCAGATAAATCACTAAATCGGGTTGATATTTCATCTGGCGTGATTAGCTGGAATTCTTTATCGATCATTGCCGTTTTTTCGTACTGCTCATAAATGTCTTTGTTTTTAATAATATTGGCGAGTGCACTGCTGAGGTCTTTTTCACTAACCGAATAACCACTTTTGCTGGCAATTAGCATACTTTGGTTAACAAAGTCATAGATATCTTTTCTTGAGAAACGTTTAGTGGCCACAGCGATGTCTTTGATATCCCCTTTTTTAATGTTAAATTGGGCAAAGAGCCCTTTGAGCAATTCCGTGCGCTCTGCTTCATTGGGTTCTTCGACATAGATGGTAGTATCGAATCGACCTATTTTAAGCGCGGATGGGTCAATTTTATATAAGTTTTTAGTCAAACCTATAATCATAACCGGCTGATTATTTTCATTGAGATCGTCAAACCATTTGTAAAATCTTTCCATGCTTTCTTGGTAATCAATTGATGAAGGCGTTGCGGGTAAGAGTGAGTCAATGTTTTTGATAATCAAAACGAGAGGTTTAATGGTTAACGTATCAGTATAAAGTTCACGAATTCGTAAACGACCTATTCCATCGATGCCAATATCTAATGCATTCACAACAATAATTTTTTGCGCACCCGATGTTTTACCAAATCCTAAGGCGAGTTTAGTCATATCATCTGCACTGGGGCCGTAAAGCAACATGCCATGCGGCATGACGGTGTTATTTTTGAGATTATTCTGATAGTTACGTAAATTGTCGATTAAAGGGGATAATTTCGACTTGGCTTCTTTATAGCTTAAGAGCTTATCCAGGCCCCTTGTAATATCAGCAGGATCTAATAAATCATATTCAAGATTATTACCCGTCAGGTTTCGATAACCTTTGAAGGCGAGTGGCGTAGCATTTTGATCCCTTGGTGGTGTACTTTCTTCGTGGTTGTTTACTTGCTCTTCATTATTGCTAGGTTCTGCGTCAACGGTGGGTTCATTTTTAGTAATAGTTTCGCCTGGGGTTGCCAGAGGCTTAGTTTGTAAGGGTTCAGATTTCACTGGTTTGTTTAGCGTGGGTTTACTGTCAGGTTTGTTATCTAAAAATTGCATAAATAGCTCGAAAGCAACAAAGCATAAAACAACCAATATCCATTGGTGGGCATTTGTTTTAGGCGTTTGGCTTCCATCAGGTTGTTTTTTTAATAAACTAATGCCGAGGATAAGTGCTATTGCGAGCAGGCCGCCAACCAAAAGGATATACACGCTATTTGTCATCGTCATTTCATCTATGTGCTTTATGGATTGCTGTACTTTCTTATCGGCAGGGTTGTTAAGAGTGTAAATCGTGTAATTGCACAAACCATTGGTCCTATAAAGTAGACATCCCGTCAAAAAATTAGTTAGAATGTGAGCCTTGTTACTTATTCACTTCGTGAAAGGGTGTAAAGCTTTATGAAAAATGGGATTGCGCAAAATACTTTTTGGGGCGATTTACTTGATATTGCCAAAGATTTCTTCCGAGCGATTTTTCATTGGGCACCCTCTGTGCCTGATAGTTCTCGTTCTGAGTCTGCGAAAGAAATCATTGATCTTGATGCGATTCCAAAAAAACCTACCGCTAAAAAAGAGATCACTATCGAAGATGATACTCCTGTGGATAAAGCACGTGAAAAAAATGAAAGGGCAAACAAAACGACTTTGACCTTTCAGTATTTAAGTAAGCTTAAAATCAATCCGAATGAAAAAAGTACCGTGGAAATGACGGGTTCTGAAAAAAAAGGTTTTAAAATCAAATCAAGTGCTTATGAAAAATACCACTTAGGTGACAAGGCAAAAACTTTGGTGCAGTTGATATCTTTAATGAGAGAACTTGACGAAATTGCGGCTAAACGATTACTCAGCAATGACGAGTGGTTGGGGTCAGCTGAAGTTAATCACTATTTTGCATTAGTAACGAGCAAACATCCTGATGTCTATCATATTGATAGCGGTCATAATACGGATATGTCCCGGTTTTTAGAACGACTTAAGCAAACACACTCTAAACAAGCAAGCAAGATGCGGGCGGCAAATAGAATATTCTGGCCCATTTGCCAGGATTCGCATTGGTATCTGATTATGATGGATAAAAATAAAGATCACAGTTACAACGTTTCATGTCTGGATTCTTTAGGATGGGGTGATGAGGAAATCACAAACAAAGCGTGTACAGTCTTACAAGCACTTTATCCGGATAATAAGAAGTTGATCAAAGCGTCGAAATGTATTCAAGTTCCAGAGCAACATAATTTATCAGATTGTGGTGTGTCGGCGTGTTATTGGGGCAATCAGATTATTAACTTGCAGACTTTGCCAAAGGATGGCGCAGGTAAATGCGATTATTCACAATATCGCTTCGATATTGCCGAAACGTTCGTGAAACAGACGGCTGCGACACATGTGATTGTGATCGACGATGATGAAGAAGAAGTTAAACCTGCCTCCTTCAATGCTATCGACCAATTACGTAAGAAAAATTTCCGCTAAATTCCAATAATTTTCGCCATGTCGACATAGTGATATTTTTTAACGAGCAGATACTTTAGCTGCCTTGCGAACAGGGATGTTTTGAAAGGCCTACCTTCTTCACGAACCGCATATTTAACATGATGCGTTAAATTGAAATTGAGGTGCACCTCAACATTACTAAATTCATTCTGTCCCTTAGCGCTTAGACCCCCTTTTTGTTGCCATTTTGAATAATAGCTTGATAATACATAAAATTCGAAATCAGGTAGGTCTTGGTTGCGCCATGCTATTTTACTGCCGCGCATGCGATATCCTTTGGGATATTCTCTTTTAACAACCGTCGCTGTTTCGTGAAAAGTCAGATGGGATATTGATTTTTCGAGTTCTCGTAAGTGTTTATCGAGAATAAAAGCGATGCGGGCGGTTTCCTTTATTTTGTCTAAAAAACACAGTTCAAGAATATTTTTGATATAAAAAAGGACTACGACAATATTTAAGATGAGCAAAGAGAGTGTACTTATGGGGAGTTTAATGAAAGGGTTATAAACAATCAAGATGGCAAAATAAGCGATAATGTAAAAAATCTTTTTGGTTTGAATTGCATGGACAGTCATGATTAATGCCGTTGTGAAGACAAGTATATAAATAGTTAGGGTTAAATTCTCGTGAGTACTAAAAGTTAAAAATAATAAAGCAATCGATGATAAGGATAAAATCCCTATCGTAAATAGTTTTAGCTTCTTCGATTGTGTTTTCATTTTTGTCATTATAGACCTATCGGCAAATAATGTGTTACTAACGAGCGCTATCGGTTATATACCCATTACACTTCAAGATGCGAAGCATAGAAGAAGGGCCGCCTCACGCGATGGGGGTTATCAGGGGGAAAAACGCGATTTTCCCCCTGAATGCTGCGCGCGAATGAATTCGCGCGCAGCATTCAATCAAGATTATACCGTTCGCATCTTCAGGTGCGAGCGGTATATACCCATTACACTTCAAGATGCGAAGCATAGAAGAAGGGCTGCCTCACGCGATGGGGGTTATCAGGGGGAAAAACGCGATTTTCCCCCTGATTGCAAGCGCGAATGAATTCGCGCGCAGCATTCAATCAAGATTATACCGTTCGCATCTTCAGGTGCGAGCGGTATATACACAACGGTCTTGAAAATTCTACGCTATGTCTATATATATCTGATTCTATAACAGACTGATTAAATATGCACAGGGGTGGACTAGGTTATGATCAAAACGAGTGGCTATGCGGCGAAAGATGCAACGAGTCCTTTAGCACCTTATCAATTTGAACGTCGTGAAGTAGGCCCAAACGATGTGTTAATTGATATTGCCTATTGTGGAATATGTCATTCAGATATACATCAAGTGCGTAACGAGTGGGGTGGTTCACTTTATCCGATGGTGCCAGGTCATGAAATCGTTGGCAAGATCCTAAAAGTGGGAGCCAACGTCAAGAAATTCAAAGAAGGTGACTTAGCGGGGGTTGGTTGTTTAGTGGGATCGTGTCGTACTTGCGGAAGTTGCAAGGAAGGGCTAGAGCAATATTGCGAGAGTGGTTTTGTTGGTACTTATAATGGGGTTGAGAAAGATGGCAAAACGCCTACCATGGGCGGCTACTCAAATCATATTGTGGTTGATGAAGCCTTTACCTTAAAAATTCCACCCTCATTAGATTTTTCTGCGGTTGCCCCTTTGTTGTGTGCTGGCATCACAACCTATTCGCCCCTTCGCCATTGGAAGGTAGGTCCGGGGCATCGTGTGGGTGTGATGGGGCTCGGAGGGCTTGGTCACATGGCGGTTAAATTAGCCCATGCAATGGGAGCTCACGTTGTGGTGTTTACCACATCGCCAGAAAAGGTTGAGGATGCATTGCGTTTAGGGGCGAAAGAAGTCGTCATTGCAAAAAATCCCAATGAGATGGAAGCGCAGGCTAATCGATTTGATTTAATTCTAAATAGCATTTCAGCGCCCATTGATTTGGGGCCTTATCTTCAATTATTAAAACGAGAGGGGACGATGGTGCTGCTTGGGGTGCCAGCCGAAGATTCTAAAATTCAGTCAGCAAGCCTAATATTTAAGAGACGCGCCATTGCCGGCTCGTTAATTGGCGGACTCCCTGAAACCCAGGAGATGCTCGATTTTTGTGCTGAGCATAATATTGTGTCTGATGTAGAAGTTATCCCCATGCACCAGGTAAATGAGGCCTTTGAGCGTACGGTAAAAGGGGATGTGAAGTACCGTTTTGTGATTGATATGGGGTCATTGAAGTAGCTTCTTAGATTGACTCGCGGCGCCTTTCTCGGGATAATCCAGCCCGTTGTCTATGCGCCCGTAGCTCAGTTGGATAGAGTATCTGGCTTCGAACCAGAGTGTCGGGAGTTCGAATCTCTCCGGGCGCACCACTTAAAAAATACCACCCTCTTGGGTGGTTTTTTTTAAGTGGTATTCACAGAGTTTCGAGCTCCCGACATCAAAACAGCAGTTCGACAAAACGGCACGACAGCCGTTTTGGGCGCTCAAGCGGGGGCAAAGCCCCGAGGGCCAAGGATGGCCGGAGCCAATCCTCCGGGCGCACCACTTAAAAAATACCACCCTCTTGGGTGGTT
>Ga0105045_10000742_pt1 | contig 24950 bp, 19 predicted proteins | sample MAT02_FD_78089 | JGI IMG/M metagenome (GOLD analysis project Ga0105045, IMG submission 78089) | Freshwater microbial communities from Lake Fryxell liftoff mats and glacier meltwater in Antarctica - MAT-02 (megahit assembly) | ecosystem: Environmental > Aquatic > Freshwater > Ice > Liftoff... | reverse complement strand
TTGAGCCAGAGTTGAGCCAAGGTTGAACCAAATGTTGAGCCAAGGTATTAAGGAGTGCCCTAAAGATGCTGATCATTCGTGCTAGAACGCTTATAAACTAAGGGCTTGGGTCTGTTCATGACCAATATCATGAACAAGTTTGACCATTGCCGAGCATTGAACGCTTGCATCTAGAACCATCTCTGGGTAAGCCGTTCTTAGCGTTCCCAAGCGCACAGGTAAGGCCATCAAGTGTGCCGATAAGTAATATTAAAAAGCCCGTAGCTGAGAGAACGATCGTTTGAAGATAAGCAACGGATAGAATCTAAGTCAGTGGTAATAAGTGAGTGGTAAAGGGTTAGGCTCTGAGGCCAGAACCTGTTTGAGAAGAGCTGTTCTGGCAGATAAAAGAGCTTCTGGGTAGAGCAGCTTTCTCGGTAGAGTGGCCTTTTCAAGCAACCAGCGTTGCCCCTAGCTGACCGCTCAACCCCTTTTTGCTCTAGCATCTTTAAATCTAGTACAAACCTAGTATAAGCCTAGCGACGGTTGCTAGCGCCTGTTGGTTCCTATCACTTCGTTGTAGAAATTCTGGGATTTGCGTTATGACTGCTCTGACTTCCTCAACCCGGCGGCGGCTCAAAAAATTACGCCAGGTTCCTACGGTCTGGGAGGGCGATCGCCGGTTGCTAGAAGCGCCAGGCAGTTCTGACCTCAGCGGCGATACAGAGCCTTCTGGCGACTGCATCTTGTGGGTAGATGGGATGGATGAATCCGTGCGCGCCATGGATGTGGTTCCTGTGGGCTTGGGGCAAGAAGCCACGGTGCGAACCCTGTTGCGCGCCATGGAAACCCCGACAGGCCCCCATGCTCAACCGGCGCGCCCCCAGCGCATTGTAGTGCGCGATCGCGAGATGCAGTTTTTTCTCCGGGGAGTATTGCAAGATCTTGACATCACCGTCGATTACACCGCCGAATTGCCGCTCATTGACGAAATTTTTCAGAGCCTCCAAGCCTTTACGGGCAAAAGTGTCCCTCAGCTCCCAGAGGCTCAGGCAGATGCGCTGTTGCAGCTATCTGATGAAATCTGGGCCGATGCTCCCTGGGAAAGTCTTGATGAGGAAAAAATCTTTGCGGTCAAGCTCGACTATGGCGAAATAGATACGCTTTATGTGTCGATTCTAGGGCTACTCGGCATGGAGTATGGCCTTCTGATGTATCGCTCCTTAGAGTCTTTGAAGCGGTTTCGAATGGAGGTGATGAGCGGAGGCGATTCCCAAGAACATTTGGAGCAGGTATTTTTACAACAAGACTGCTTTTTTGTGACCTATGACCAAAGCCCTGGCCAGAGTAATGGCCGCAGCTCATCCGGGGCTTCACCTGTGCAGCCCACGTTTGGGAGCTTACACCCCTTAGAAGGGATGCAGCCCATTCTGCATGAGGAAGAAGCTGCCATTTTGCTAGTGGCTCTCGAAGCGTTGCATCGGTTTTTCCAAAAGAACTTACCGAAGTTGGATCTCAACAGTTTCCCTGCGATCACCGGGCGGTATCGCATCCCTGACCCACGGGATGCTGCCAAAAAAGTGGCGGTTGCGGTGTCTACTCTCCCCGATGTCGCCCAAGAACTGATGCAGATGAGCGAAGAATTGGGGTTTGGCGACGATGCAGACAGTGATGAGGACGATGACAAACCCGTACTCCGGGATGATCTGATTCCCAATAACTCGTTTTACAGTGTTGGGGTAATCCCCTTTGAGTTACTAGAGTCGTTGCGGAAAACGGCGAAGGTGTATCAGCCAGGGGGCGATTGCTTCCCCAAAAAACTCGATATGGTCCCTGTGATTTTGATCCAAACCACACGCCCCAAAGCCCTTACCCTGCTCGAAGCCATCCAAAGTGCAGGGGGGGTGCTGGGAATTGGCTTTAACCCCGGAGAAGACTCCATTGCAGGCTATCGCTATGATCTCGGTATTCTCAAAACCCAGGATGAAACCTTGCATCTGTTTGGGGAATTTGGAGCCGAAGACCCCATCCACCTCGAAGCCCGCCGCAAATGGGATGAACGCTCTGCTAAGGCTAAAGGGCAATGTGGTTTGATTATTGCCAAAGGGTTATCAGGGGCATCACGGGGCAACCCCAGCCTGAAGGATATGCTGGGCTTTTTTGAGGTGCGATCGCTCTCACTCAAAGATTTTGACCTCGGCGTCTTAGAGTTGGTGCGCCAATACAACGACCTCTAGACCTCTGCCTCTGCCTCCTCCAAACCCGCTTTTGACAAAGCAGATCCGTAGCTCCATCCACAGATTTCGCGATCGATCCAGCTATCGATCCAGCTATCGATTCACAGATTCTCCCTTCCCGGTCTCCCAATCCTGCGGATTGATTGGGGGGATGGTTTTGTGTTGGAGGCAAAAACGGTAGGGTTTCACCAATGGGTAGCGATGGGTAGCGATGGGTGGCGGCTGAAACGGCTCTCTGTTCTATGCCCTGATCCCAGGTTTCTAAAAGTTTTGTAAATGCCTTCTTGCCGCTGTCTGGTCGCCTTTGGGCTAGATGCTAAAGAACTGTAACAGTTCCTGAACAATTCAATATCTCAGCTCAAACGGAGTGATACCATCCAGAAAAATGTTCAGGGAAACATTCATGATAGAAGCGCTTACTGGACAAACTCCTATTTTCGGCGGCAGCACTGGCGGGCTGCTCACCAAGGCCGAAACCGAAGAAAAGTACGCCATCACTTGGACAAGCTCTAAACAGCAAGTCTTTGAAATGCCCACCGGGGGCGCAGCCACCATGAACGAAGGTGAAAACCTTCTTTATTTGGCTCGGAAAGAACAGTGTTTGGCGTTGGGCACCCAGCTTCGGACGAAGTTTAAGCCCAAGATCGACGACTATAAGGTCTACTGCATTTATCCCAGTGGAGAAACCCAATACCTCCATCCCGCCGATGGAGTTTTTCCTGAGAAGGTGAATGAAGGTCGCGCGATTGTGGGCAGTGTTCCTCGGAGCATTGGCCAAAACCCCAACCCTGCGACGCTCAAGTTCAGCGGTAAGGCTACCTTCGAACCGTAGGCTGAATTTCCTGCATGGATATTTGGGCTAAGGCTTGAGGGATTCTTCGATAGATTACGTTGCATAAACTCTGGTAATTCCCCTGGAATTGCCCAAAAAAAGGCAGGGCTTCCTGCCTTTTTTTATGGATTTTTTTGAGGCTGCACGGGCAAGGTTTGGGATCTAGACTTCCAAATAGCCTCACAATAGGAGAGCGGAGCGATGGCTAGAGATTAGTCCCTATCAATCGCAGTGATAGATCCAGAAAATTGAGCGAGTTTTCGCTGGCTATTTCCCCTAGTCATCTCCCCCGCCGATTGACCCAAAGACATCAAATGGATGTGTAGTAGATTCCATGGTTTTTCCTGACTTCGAGCAATTTTGTGAGTTGGCTGAGCACGGTAACTTTATTCCGGTATACCAAGAATGGGTGGCGGATCTCGAAACTCCGGTTTCGACTTGGTATAAGGTGTGTGCTGGGCAGCCCTATAGCTTTTTGCTGGAGTCTGTGGAAGGGGGCGATCGCATTGGCCGCTATAGCTTAGTGGGCTGTAACCCTCTGTGGATTTTGGAGGCAAGGGGCGATCGCACGACCCAATCTCACCGCGACGGGAGCCAGCACGTTTTTGAGGGCGACCCCTTTGATGCCCTATCAGCTTGCCTCGCTCCCTATCAACCCGTAAAGCTACCCCAGTTGCCAGCGGGCATTGGGGGCTTGTTTGGGTTTTGGGGGTATGAGCTGATCCATTGGGTGGAGCCACGGGTGCCGGTTTATCCGCCTACCGAAACCGACCTCCCCGATGGTCTCTGGATGCAGGTAGACCAACTCCTCATTTTTGACCAAGTGAAGCGGAAGATCTGGGCGGTGGCCTATGCCGATTTGCGGGAGGGGGGCGATCGCCAGCAGGCCTACCAACAAGCGTGCGATCGCGTTCAGCAACTGGTCTCGAAGTTGCAATTACCCCTCTCAGGGAGCGATACCCTGCTTGAGTGGACACCACCCGACCCCGATCGCGACCCCTCCGCCATCAGTTTCCGCAGCACCGTCACCCGCGACCAGTTTTGTGCCAACGTCGAAAAAGCCAAGGATTATATCCGTGCCGGAGATATCTTTCAGGTGGTGGTCTCCCAACGCTTATCGGCTCCCTACAGCGGCGATCCCTTTGCCCTCTATCGCTCGTTGCGGCTGATTAACCCCTCGCCCTACATGGCCTATTTCCATTTTGGCGATTGGCAAATTATTGGCTCTAGCCCTGAGGTGATGGTCAAGGCCGACAACTGCGACGGCAGTGACTATCAACTCGCCACCTTGCGCCCCATTGCAGGCACCCGCCCCCGTGGCAAAACCCTTGCCGAAGACACCGCCTTTGCCACCGACCTCCTCAACGACCCTAAGGAAGTAGCCGAGCATGTCATGCTGATAGACTTGGGGCGCAATGATTTGGGGCGAGTCTGCGCCATCGGCTCTGTCACCGTGGATGAATTGATGGTGATTGAGCGCTACTCCCATGTGATGCACATCGTCAGTAATGTGGTGGGGCAGTTGCCCGCCGGAAAAACCGCCTGGGAATTGCTCAAAGCCACCTTCCCCGCTGGCACCGTGAGCGGTGCTCCCAAAATTCGGGCCATGGAGATCATCCATGAACTAGAGGGTTGTCGCCGGGGTATTTATTCGGGAGCCTATGGCTATTATGACTTTGAAGGGCAGTTAAATACTGCGATCGCCATTCGCACGATGGTCGTCCGCCGCCAGCCCGATGGCACCTCCACGGTGATGGTGCAAGCAGGCGCAGGGCTAGTGGCCGATTCGGTGCCTGAAGCAGAGTATCAAGAAACCCTAAATAAAGCCCGTGGAATGCTGGAAGCTATCCGCTGCCTAGGTTCTAAGGACTCATAAGCACTATGGCTATAGCCAACTGGGCGTGACCATTTAACCTGTATGGATTCTTACAGCGTGGAATTCCTATTGCATAGATTCCTATAGGCATGAATAGGGCAGGTTACCCTCGCTACGGTCTTATTGCTGCGGTCTTATTGCTGCGGTCTTATTGCTGCGGGCATCCAAGGTCAGACAACTGTGTAGGCTGGGCTGGCCGAAGCCGCAAGATCAGGGCGAAAACGAAATGTCCTGTGCAACTGTCCTATGGATAGTGGCCTAGGGGCGATCGCCATAACAGCCCTAGGAGTTTAGGCCAAACCGTTGGAGGAGCAAATCTAGTTCTTGGGCTTTGTCGGTGTCGCCATGGTGCATGAGGCGCGATCGCCCTGTTTTGAGAGCTTGGGCGGCTTGCTCGCGATCGCCCTGGGTCAGCCACGCCATCGCCAGCCGCCGGTAGGTATCTACCTGGTAAGGGTCAGCGGCAATTTCAGCCTGACAGTCTGCAATCGTGGCCTGGCGCTTCTCTGCACCGCCGATCACCATGCCCACCATATCTCCCATTGCCGCCAAGGATAGGTCATCATTTCGCTCCTCAGCATCGTCTGAGGAAAGTGCTAAAAACTGTCGTAGCTGCTCTACAGTGCGCTGTTTGTCAGAGCGCCCTGAACTGTAGTAGCTCGTTAGGGGCACAGATTCTCCAGAGCGCAGCACGATCGCCACCCGATAGGTGGCTTGGTTTCGGCCTCGCCGACTGCTGCCCCCCGAGGATCGTTGCAACTGCGCTTGAATGATGTCTTGGAGGCGATATTGATGCTCTTCATGCCCCAACAAGCCGTTGCGGGTGAGGCGCAATTGCCCCATGGATTTATCAAAATCACAGACCACCACCTTACTCAACAGCAGCAGCCCACCGCCCCCACCAAACGCTACAAAAAAGAGCAGCCCCCAAAACCGCGTATCTTCTCGCACCGTTAGGGTCAATTGATTGGGATCTGCGATAAAGGCGTTGATGCGCGCCGCTTGGGCGCGGTGATGACTCGCCCCCGAACTGGAGTAGGGGGTAAAGGAAAGGTCATCGCTTTGTAGCTCTAACACTACTTGGTAGGTGCGATCGCCATCACTGTCGCGCTTTTCCCGCACCCGCGCCGACTGCAACTCCGCCACCGGAAACTGCTCACTCTGGGCCCCAATCAGGCGACGTTGAGAGAGGTCGCATTGGGCTGGGGCGGTGCGATCGCAGGTCAGAATCGTTTCTCCTCCAATCAATGCCCCAGCTAACGCTCCAACCGCCAAAAACAGGCTTCCTACAGACCACATCAGCCAAGGGGTGAGCTTTAGGGTTAAGCGAGTTGAAGTTTTTTGAATGACACGCATGGCAGTTACCCGATGACAATACCGATGGGCAGATCGATGATCCGTGCGAGAAATCTCGTGGCTCCGTAGCCAAATAGACTCATGCCTACTCTAAAGTTCCCGATCGCCACCCTAGATTCCGCAGGCACCCAACCAATATCCTGAAAACTTTATATTTCTTGAAGCGTCTGGGCAGATAGCCCGGTGTTCATACCTAAACCACCTCTCTAACAAGGATGTTAGAGGATGAGAAACCCATGAAGCGATCGCCCAATCGCCCAATCGATTCATGGGTTTCCTGAGCCGTTAAAATATCCCCGTTTCACAACCCACTTGTATCTTTTTAAGGAAGAGGATAAATATTCCCCGAAGACTTCAATAAAACGCAGGAGTGCAAGGATCTGTTAGGCACTAGTTGAATGCATGAAAAGTAGTGCTTTAGAGAGTAGTTATTTTAAAATAAAGATGCTAAATTCGATTCATATTCAGCGAGTACGTCAGCCTAATTCTAGGAAGTTTTTTGACCAGAGCTTCCCAGGAGCGGAGGAACCATTAACTTGGGGCGAATCTTTGAGAGGAAATTGAGGTCTAGATAGGGGTTGGAACGATAGTTTTTTCTAATTGATTGTATAGAAAATCACCGCTTCTAGGATGCAGCAACTCTTTCAGCGTCTGCCATCTTAAAACCCCTCGCCAGCCCTCAGCCTAATCCTTAAATTGCAAAGAAGAAGATCTCTCACTTCTAGCCCGTCAGCTAACTCCGTCAGCGTTGGGAGAGGACATACCGGATAAGCTTTGACTGATTAACATCACAGCTTTCCACTGTTCTCTGACTAAGACTGCTCATGGGTGATAGGAAAGGAGCGCCATTCAGGTCGCCCCTTAACGTTGTTGGTGTAAACCCTTACTGAGCAAATGTATGGAGAACTGGCAAGCGATCGCCTCTGTGGCGATCTTTTTGGGTGTGCTAATTGTAATTGTTGGAGAATGGATTCACTTAACCATTGCCGCCTTATTGGGTGCAATGCTGCTGATTGGGCTGAACATTTTGACCCTTGATGAGGCGATCGCCTACATCGGGCGCAGCCATGAAACCCTCGCTCTTTTCTTTGGAGTGATGGTTATGGTGCGGGCGTTTGAGCCGACTCAGATATTTGACTATCTGGGCACTCAGATGGTGATTTTGGCACGAGGAGAAGGCAAACGCTTGCTATTAGGAATTGTTGCGATTACAACCCCCATCTGTGCTGTTTTGCCCAACGCTACTACGGTAATGTTGCTGGCTCCGTTGATCCCTCCTATTGCCGAGGAATTAAACGTCAATTTTGTGCCCTTGTTGATTTTGATGGTGTTTGTTGCCAATAGCGCAGGGCTATTAACCCTGGTGGGCGATCCAGCCACCTTTATTGTGGGCGATGCCATTAATATCAGCTTTTTAGACTATCTCCAAAAGCTGAGTTTTGGAGGGGCGATCGCCGTTCTCACGATCCTTGTTAGCCTACCTTGGCTATTTCCTAAAATTTGGCGAAAAAAGTTAGATAACCTTAATCAACTGCCCCACCCTACCGTAAACCACCCACGGATTTTACTACTAGGAGGATGTGTGGTGGCCTGTGTATTGGTCTTTTTTGTGATTGGTGAAAGCTTACCCGTTCCCCTCTCTCCGGCAACCGTCGCGCTCATGGGAGCCGTCCTCTGTCTCCTCCTCACCCACCAAAGCAAAATTGACACCGTTCAACATATTTTGCGAGATGTTGACTGGAGTACGCTGATCTTTTTTATGAGCACCTTTGTGCTGATTGGCTCCCTCGAAAAAACAGGGGTTATTCGTCAAGCCTCAGGAGTTTTGGGATTGATTTTAGGCACCAATATTTTTTTGGGTAGCCTTTTTTTAATGGTGACCATTGCCCTCCTCTCTAGTCTGATTCCCAACATTCCCCTAGTGGTGGCCATGGTGCCCTTGCTGAAGGGCTATGTGGTAGCCGTGGGCTTGGCTCCTGAGGAGGTTTTGAGTGATGGGTTTACGGGGCAATTCCCTCCGGAGGTATTGCCGCTGTTTTATGCCATGATGTATGGCGCAACCTTGGGGGGCAACGGCACCCTGGTAGGGGCTTCATCGAATATCGTAGCTGCGGGGATCGCAGAATTACACGGTCGGCGCATTAGCTTTCAGCGCTTTTTGGCCTATGGTGCCCCGATGGTGTGCTTGCAAATATTAACAGTCGGCACTTATTTAATGGGGCGCTTTTTACTATTTCGAGGGTAGCGCGATCGCCCTCTTTTGCCTCTTTGTGGGTATCTTTGATCGGCTCTTTATGATCGGCTTTAATGCGCTACTGCACTTCTTCGATCACAAAAGCACTGTAGAAGAAGGCTTTGTCCGCTGCAAAGAGACGATCGGCCAGATCCTGCAAAGGGCGAAGGGCGTGGCTCAGGGTTTCGGGGCGTGCCCGAGGAGCCAGCATGTTCCAATACACCAAGCGGCCACCGGGCGCACTACTGGCCACTAGGCGACGCAGTAAGGCCTCGGAGTTTTCGGGGGAAAGGTACTCAAAAATATCGCTGAGATTAAAGCGCTGAATGGGTTCTCCTTGCATCCGTTCGACTTGATCTTCCAACGCCATGCAGTGCCACTCTAAGCGATCTAGGTGGTTGCGAATGGCCTCGAAGTTTTCGGGGCGCAGGGCATAGGGCAGGGCGGTAGTGTGGTGGCCCGTGAGGATCCATTGGAGATAGGGGTTGTCGGCGGGGTTGAGTCGGGTGAGGGCATAATGGGTGCGCTGGAGAATGCGATCGCCCACCGATCCTTTCACATAGCGAAAGAAAGCCGGATCGCGCCCCATCCGCCCCATCACGGTGCGGGAGAAAAATACCCGAAACATCGCCCGCCAGCGCCAAGTATCCCACTCGCGGTCATAAAAGTGCTGCCGCTCGTCCAGGGTGCCCCCCTGCAACAGGCGCTCGACTCGGCGACGAGAATGAACCCAGGGCAATACTTTTTGATGAAACAGCGTGAAATAGCGCTCAAACTTGCCAGCATTGCCAATGCCGCCTTCAATCAGCGCTGGGTGAGTGTCCCAAAAATACTGGACATCGGGCGATAACTGGGAACGGCAGCGCTGGTAAAGGGAAGGGCGATCGCCCCCCCCATCTCCCCCATCTCCCCCAGATGAACCGATCAACCTCAACAGGTCGGGGTGCTCTAGTTCTCGATAGGCTGCGACCCGTAGCTCTAGGCAGGCTAGCTGGGCTGGGCTAAGGTCTACCGCCACCACCCGCTCCGGGGCTTGGCTGAGCATCGCCAGGGCATTGTCTCCGGCAGAGGCGATCGCCATGCAGGTATCCCCCGGTTGAATCGCTAGCGCCTCCAGCAAAATATCCGCATCCTCCCAGCATTGGGCATAGCGAATGTGCGAAAAGTTGGCACGGGTCGCAATTTCACCCGAGATTACACTAGATGCTTCATCGGGAAGAGCAGGAGTCATAGCGTTGATGGCCTTTAGCACTTGGTGAGGATGAAAGCGGAGAGGGTTTTAGAGGGCACCCTTATTAATGATTGGAATTGAACTGTTGCGATTGAATAATTGGACGCTAAATTTCAAGCTATTTTTGCGAGAATGTGCCAATCATGGGGGTGGGTAAACTCAGGAATCTAATGGGGGGCGATCGCCCTCAAGAGTCCACTCCACCTCATCTTGTTGTAAACGTTACACTTTTTGCGGGGATCGTAGCCGAGATCAGGCCATGATCTGAAGCAAATCATAAGTTTTCCTCAGACTCTAATAAACGGGTGGTATTACAGGGAGTGTGAGTCTCGTTTGGTCAGCGGCTTGATTTATCAAAACACTGCTCTATAAAATCCTGGTTTATAAAAAACATATTTTCCTATTCCACCCATCCCAAACTTGTACGGTATTGGCTCCTCTGAACGTCCTAGTAAAAGGTACAAGCCTACCGGGCATCCCATCCCTGGTTATTCCTCCTCTACAGAATCCATGAAGCAAATTCCAGCCTCACTCCTAACCCTGACAACGGGGATCCTCATCACCCTGTTTAGTTTGTGGTATGGCCAAAACCATGGGTTGCTCCCTGAGCAAGCCTCAGAGCAGGCACCATTGGTAGACAGCCTCTTCAACGTGATGGTTACCATCGGCACCGCTCTGTTCATCGTGGTAGAGGGTGCGATTGTCATCTTCTTGTTCCAGTTTCGGCAGCGCAAAGGTGACATGACCGACGGTCTTCCGATCGAAGGGAACCTTCCCCTCGAAGCCCTTTGGACGGCGATCCCAGCGGTTATCGTCATCGGTGTCGGGGTCTATAGTTTCAATGTTTTTCAGGAAATGGGTGGGTTCTCCCCCGGTAGCCATTCCATGGCCATGATGGGGCAGCACCAGCATAGCGGCACCTTGGTCGCCCAAGCCCCCGGCGGGACTAGCGCCATGCCCCTCATGGCCAGTGCTGACGGCAGCGGAGACTTTGACCCCGCCTATGGGTTTGGAGCCGCGCCAGCAGGAGCTGGCCAAGAGGCTGATGTGGTGGTCAATGTCACAGGAATGCAATATGCCTGGCTGTTCAACTATCCCGACAACAGCATCATCGCCGGAGAGCTGCATATTCCCGTGGGTAAGTCCGTGCAGCTTAATCTCTCGGCCCAAGACGTGATTCACTCCTTCTGGGTACCCCAGTTTCGGCTCAAGCAAGATGCGCTACCTGGCCAAGATACAGGCCTGCGGTTTGTCGCGACCAAGGAAGGACAATACCCAGTTGTCTGCGCCGAACTTTGTGGCAGCTACCACGGGGGGATGCGATCCCAAGTCATTGTCCACAGCCAATCTGACTATGACACCTGGCTCGCAGATAACAGCCCTGCCTCCAGTAGCGCCGACTCCGTCGCAGTGCTGCCCACCAGTGCCATGACCCCCCAGCAGTATTTGGCTCCCCTGAGCCAAGAGTTGGGAATTGCCGCCCCCATGGTGCACGCCATGAGCGAATCAGCGTCCTAGCCTTAGCCGATTGGCTCTCCGAGCCGTCGAGCCTGTGGCCAATTCCTACCCCTACCCCGTTTCTTCGTGATGCCTTTGGGAGCCAGGTTTTGGCTCCCGCGTAAACCCCAGTAATTTTGACAAATCCTGATTATGGCGCAAGCGCAAGCTCCTTTAAATACCCTTCAAGACGCTGAAAACAGCTCCGAACATAAAGCCTGGAAGTGGTACGACTACTTCACCTTTAATGTGGATCACAAAGTCATCGGGATTCAATACCTCGTGACCTCCTTTGTGTTCTATCTCATTGGGGGGGCGATGGCGGTGGTCATGCGAACCGAGTTAGCAACCGCTAATTCCGATTTTATCGATCCCACCCTCTACAACGCCTTTTTGACCAACCATGGCACGATCATGATCTTCCTGTGGATCGTGCCAGCAGCCATTGGGGGCTTTGGCAACTACCTGCTTCCCTTGATGATCGGGGCACGGGATATGGCCTTCCCGAAGTTAAATGCCCTTGCCTTTTGGCTCAACCCACCTGCGGGGCTGCTGCTGCTAGGAAGCTTCTTTTTTGGCGGTGCCCAAGCCGGCTGGACCTCGTACCCACCCCTGAGTGAGATCACCGCTAATACGGCACAATCCATGTGGATTTTGGCGATCCTATGTGTGGGTACCTCCTCTATTTTGGGGGCGGTCAATTTCTTGGTCACCCTGATCAAAATGCGGATACCCAGTATGCCATTGGATCAGATGCCCCTCTTTTGCTGGTCGATGGTGGCGACCTCCTTGCTAGCCTTATTTTCGACCCCAGTATTAGCCGCCGGGTTAGTCTTACTCCTGTTTGATATCAATTTTGGTACCTCCTTCTTTAAGCCCGATGAAGGCGGCAATATTGTCATCTATCAACATCTGTTCTGGTTCTATTCCCACCCAGCAGTGTATCTGATGATTTTGCCCATTTTCGGCGTCATGTCAGAGATCATTCCGGTGCATGCCCGCAAGCCTATTTTTGGGTATAAGGCGATCGCCTATTCCAGTCTCACCATCTGCGTGATTGGTTTGTTTGTGTGGGTTCACCACATGTTCACCAGTGGCACCCCACCCTGGATGCGTTTGTTTTTTACTATTTCTACCTTGATTGTGGCCGTTCCCACTGGGGTCAAAATCTTTAGCTGGGTCGCAACACTCTGGGGCGGCAAAATTCGGTTTACTAGCGCCATGCTGTTTGCCGTGGGGCTGTTATCGATGTTTGTCTTTGGCGGCATCAGTGGTGTCACCTTGGGCGCAGTGCCCTTCGATATTCATGTGCATGACACTTACTATGTCGTGGCGCATTTCCATTACGTTCTGTTTGGTGGGTCAGTGTTTGGCATCTATGCCGCTGTTTATCACTGGTTCCCCAAAATCACAGGGCGGTTGATGAATGAACCCCTGGGTAAGGTGCATTTTGTGTTGACCTTCATTGGCACCAACCTCACCTTTTTACCCATGCATGAACTGGGCTTGCAAGGGATGCCTCGCCGGGTTGCGATGTACGATCCTCAGTTTGAGTTCATCAACAAAATTTGCACCGTAGGCGCATTTGTCTTGGCATTTTCGGTCTTGCCATTTTTATTTAACGTTGTCTGGAGTTGGACAAAGGGTGAAAAAGCAGGCGACAATCCGTGGAATGCTCTTACCCTAGAATGGACGACCAGTTCTCCCCCCATCATCGAAAACTGGGAAGTCTTGCCTGTCCTTCGCACGGGGCCTTATGACTATGGGATGAACCCTAAAGAGGCTGAAGCCCTGCCGAAGGAAGAAACACCTGTCGGGTAAAACATGAGGGGCGGATGACCTCTCACCGCCCCTCAAATGACCTCAGTTTTGCCCGGTTCTTGAGTTCTCCTCCAACACTCCATCCCTCCTTCTTGGCTGTCTTCCTTGTTGATTCGTCCTTTTACCTCTACTCCATTGGCCTATGCAAGGTTCAACCGTTCCCACTGATACAACCATCGTTGCTCTGGCAGCCCCAGAGGAAGCGGTTCACCATGAGGAGCATCCTGACCTACGGGTATGGGGGTTGCTGACCTTTTTGGCATCAGAATCGCTCATGTTTGGGGGCTTCTTTGCCGCCTATTTGCTCATTCGGGGAGCTGCCGCTGCTTGGCCCCCCGAAGGCACCGAGGTCGAGCTGTTACTGCCCACCATCAACACGATTATTCTGGTCTCTAGTAGCTTTGTGATTCACCTTGGTGATGGTGCCATCAAGAAAAATGATGTGGTCGGGATGCGGAAATGGTACATCCTCACCCTGTTAATGGGAGCTATTTTCTTGGGTGGGCAGGTCTATGAATATATGACGTTGGGCTATGGCCTCACGAGCAATATTTTCGCTAATTGCTTTTACCTGATGACGGGTTTCCATGGATTGCATGTGTTTATTGGGTTGCTGTTGATTCTAGGGGTGCTGTGGCGATCGCGCCGCCCCAACCACTACAACGAACACAAGCACACAGGTGTCGAAATGGCTGAAATTTATTGGCACTTTGTCGATATTATTTGGATCGTTTTGTTTAGCCTGGTTTATATTTTGACCCAATTTTAATGATGATCCTAGGGGCACCGATCAAGTTTCGTAAACGGCTTTATCCGTTGGCTAATCTCGAAAATTCCTAGGTTCCATCACCCCCGCTCCCAGCGCCCCTCAATTGAGAAGGTTCTGGGAATTTTTATCGGAATTTATCCCAATTATGTTTTTGTTTGAACAAGTTGGGATAAAATTTACAGTCAATTCCATGCCATTCTCTATCATGATTATCAGGTGATTATCGGTGGTTTTCAGGTTGTCAGCCTGTTGCCATCGTCTCAAAATAGAGAATCTTAGAAAGGTGTATGAAAGGGGCGATCGCCTTGACCCTCCCCTTTATTTATGGTTCAGTGTTCTCTAGTCTTTACTCTGTATCCAACGTCGCTCTATGCTCTGTGAAATGCCGCTTTGTGAAATGGTGCTCTGCGAAACTTCCGATGAAAGGTTGCGTCTAAAAGTGCAATGGATTTTAGATCCCATTGCACTTGGTCGCAGCATCTCTAGAAAGTAATAGCTGGAAAGCAATAGCTGGAAAGTAATAGTAGAGATAGCAAATGCACCAGTGCGATCGGGAGATACTTTGCTGTTGGCGTATTCTGATTGTCTAGATGAGTCTGGATATACCAAATTCGCCAATCAAATCACCCTATCGGATGATCTGCAGGAAATATCCAAAAAAATACGGATGACGCCTAAGGGTGATGGAAAGAATTGGTTAAGCGCTTACCAATTGATTCATGAATCGGGGATAGCGAAACCTTGACAGATACTCACACAAATCAGGACACTAAGCAGCTATGAAACTTGGACGTTGGTTGCGCCTTACAACACTCACAACTTTGGGGCTGGGTCTAGGCTTGAGCAGCGGTTGGCAAGAGGCGATCGCCACCACCTTTGCCAACGCTGATGTAGATCAAACGCGCTTCGTTTTGCTCGCATCCTCTGGCAGTAGCCGCCTCACCATTTTGGAACAAATTAGCAACGCCCGCTCCTGCTGGAGTGAGCAGGGAACAGAAATTGAACCGTTGCTTCTCAACTTTGACTTCACAGGTATTTGTGGCCGCTCGTCTGACCTCAATGGTTACTCAGTCCGGATCAGTAATGAAGATTTAGGGATGCGGTATCGCCTCCAAATCGCAAACCGAGGTGACATGATGGTGCTGTATGCGGTGCCCCGCAGCGGCGGCACATCCCTCGAAGTAGGGCGCACCCGTGGCATCCCTCAAGAATTTGGAGCGATTGAATTGTCTCCGGGTTGGCGCATCACCCGACGCATGTTTAACGGGCAGGCCCTTGGCCATATCTACCTCACCAATGAGCAAGCCCTGCCCACCCTGATTGCAGCCAACTCCTCTGGCAACTCGGGTTCTACGCTGGTAGCCCAAGCCCCCGCGCCTCAGCCCAGCCCTACAGGTAATCCATCCAGCAATTCATCTGGAAGACTGCCCCGAGCGTCGTGGCGCGATCGCCCAGCAACCACCCCCGCCCCCACAACCAACACCTCCATCGACATCCCTGTTCCTCAGCCAGATGTGCGATCGTCGTCCTCGATATCCGGGTCACCCATTCCGCCGCCGCCCTCTCGGGGAAATAGTTCTGGCGAGGTAGCGGTGGTTCCTGTCCCAGTTTTGCCACCCACCCCCACTGGGCAGCGTCCCCCCGGAGACAGCATGATCCCTGTGGTGCCAGTGACTCAAGATATTTGGTTTAGCCAACCTCCCACATTTCAAGGCACCCCTCAACCTGCTTCTAATTTGGCCTCTAACCTCGGCTTCAATTATCGGCTGATTGTGAGTGACAGCAGCCCCGAAACCCAACGCCAGATCCGCAGCATCGTTCCGGATGCCTTTCGCACGGTGGTGAATGGGCAAGTCGTTATGCAAGCAGGACTTTTCCGTAGCCCTAGCGAAGCTGATGATCTGATGCGCCGATTGAATCAACAAAACCTCGCGGCTACCTTGATCGCCGTCGAGTAGGGCGATCGCAGACATCCATCCATTCCCAAACGCTCTCAACCGATGATCCCCTGCCCATAGCGGGGGATCATCGGATTGTTATGGGTCAAGGTGATTCTAGCCCTGTGACGCTGGCCATCGGGTTGGGAATCAGGAAGAGGGAAGGTTACGGCTCCTTTCCCGGACGGCACCCGCTAAAGCGTAGAAGAAGTGGGTGACGCTAGAGCCTCTCTCACCCGTTGGGGTTCTCCCCAGATCACGGTTTCGTGTTTATAGAGTGCCATGCCAGGTTTTGCACCCTTGGGTTTGAATACATAGCGAGGAGCCGTATAGACCACAGGCACTTGGTCGCTTTGGGTGGCGCGGCTGTGGTAAGCGGCAATATTGGCGGTGTAGTGTAAATCGGCTTCGTCGGGGGCAGATCCAGCGGGAAGGCGCAGCAGCACATGGCTTCCCGGAATTTCTTGGCTATGGAACCAGAGATCGTAATCGGTGGCGACCCGAAAGGTCAGGTGGTCGTTTTGGCGATTGTTGCGCCCCACCCAAACCTCAAAGCCACTGGGGGTATGGTATTGCCGGAAAGGAGTAGATGGCTCTGTGGTCGGGCGAATTCGGGCCGTATCTGCTGCTAGGTAGCCTTGTTGCATCAGCTCATCCCGAATTTCGGTGAGCGCCTCTAAATCGCTGGGATCAGCATAGCTAGGGGATTGGGCGATCGCCACTTGCACCTGCTCCAAATAGCTAACCTCTGCTAATACCTCGGCCAGCAGCGGTTCGATGGCTAAGCGCGATCGCCGTAACTTCTGATGTTTTTTGTAGGCGGCTTGGGCATTTTGAACGGCATTTTTTTCGGGGTTGAGTGCAATCGTCACCGGCTCCCCGGTGGTGAAATCAGCTAATTGAATCGCCGTCATTCCTGCTTTCCATTCATGCAAATGCGCCATTAATAAATCGGCACGATCCTTAAACTGATCGGCTTGGTCAGATTGGGTCAGCCGCAACTGAAAGTCATCGCGCTTAAGATAGAGCTTGCGCAGTAGGGTCTCTAGCCGCTGGGTGAGTTGGTGTCGCAGTTGGTCAAACTCTTGGCGGTTGAGATGCCCGCGATAGTAGTCGGCCACAACCCCTTGCACGGTGTCTGCCGGAGCGATCGCCCCCCACCCCATGACGGTGTAGCCATCCGCCGTCCAACCCGGCGAAAAGGCTTCTGAGTCTAAGGTGGTGAGCCAATCTTGCCACACCTGAAATAGGCGCTGCCATTGGCGATCGCCCACTTGATTAGTCGGCAACTCAGGGTCTAGCTGGGCGCGATCGCCCATCGCCCGAATCAACGCCGAACTCAGCCCCCGATAGTTCTGCAACAACGCCCGCCGCAGGGGGATAGGCACCAAACTCACCCGCTCATGCCACACCTCAAAGGGTTCATCTAAGCGGGGCATGGTTTCAGTCAGGGCGGGGGGCACCTCATAGGGCTGCCCGGTCAGCAACGGACGCACCCTCGACTGCTGGGCATTGACTTGGTGCGCCACCGTCACAATCTGCTGGTCTGCGGTCGCCAACACCACATTGCTATACTTGTTCATCACTTCTACATACAAGTGCCACAGGGGCGGATCGCCGGGGCGACGGGCAAACTGCAAATCGAGGGCGCGTTCCCAGGGGGCGATCGCCTCAATCGACACCAACGCCAGCCCATTGAGCTGATGTCGCAATTGCTGGCTAAAGGTAAAGGTGTCGGGGGTACGCGGTGGTGGCACATCCATGCACAGGCGTGCTGCTTGGGGATGCCAAGAGACTGTCAGCCAACCCCGCTGATCGAGGGTGCGTAGCCCCAGGGCAAGGGTATGGCGATCGCGCTGATACACCTGCTCTAAGCGTGCCGGTAGCCAGTGCGATCGCAGTTCCGCACAGATGGCCTTCAGCGTAGTGAAGTCTACAGGTTGCACAGGATTTTAATTCGCTTGTGGGTCAAAAATTTTACCGATACCATGAGACTAGGGCTTATTCCCTAAGACTAGCTAGAAAAAGACTAGCTGGACACTCTGCCCAATTTCTGAGGCATCTGAATGGATATACGACTCATCAACATTGGGTTTGGGAATATCGTCTCTGCCAATCGTGTCATTGCGATTGTGAGTCCAGAATCTGCCCCCATTAAGCGTATCATCACCGATGCACGCGACCGGGGGCAACTCATCGACGCCACCTATGGCCGCCGCACCCGAGCCGTCATCGTCACAGACTCTGGCCATATCGTCTTGTCAGCCATCCAGCCCGAAACCGTTGCCAATCGCTTCCTCGTGAGTAAAGATTTGCCCAACGAAGAATAACCATTCCCCATGTTCGCCACCGAATGCCACCGAATCCTGAATCCTCAACCCAACGGCTGTAAAAAGACCTAAGAGTAAGCTGGATTACCCAGGACGGGATCGCACAACATCGTCTTAGACGCTCTCGCTACCCGATCTACCGAAAGCCCCACTCAATACACACGCAAGCAATACACACCCACTCAAAACGCCCGTAAACATAGAACCTGGGGTATTGCTACTAACGTCTAAGCTGTACTAAGTATGCCCAATTTCACCATTTTTCTGGCCTAAAATGCGCCAGATGCCCGAAGGAAGAGCCGCCCGTCCTACGGTACGATATGTGTTTTACGCGACTCACTCGAACGCAGGCTGCATCGTTCGTCTAACCGCATAGCTCACGCGACCTACATACGAAACACTCATGGGAACAGGCAAATTGATCGTCTTGACAGGCCCCAGCGGAGTGGGCAAAGGCACACTCCTTAAAGCGCTGCTGCATCGTCATCCTGATTTTTACCTCTCCACCTCCGTCACCACTCGCAGTCCGCGTCTGGGAGAAATTGACGGGCAACATTACTTCTTTCAAACCCGTCCTCAGTTTCAATCCATGGTGGAACAGGGGGATTTATTAGAATGGGCAGAATTTGCCGGTAATTGCTATGGCACCCCGCGTCGCGCTGTGGCCGACCAAGTTGCCGCAGGCAAAACCGTAATTTTAGAAATTGAGCTAGAAGGGGCACGGCAAATTAAGCACACCTTTCCGTCGGCCATGCGGATTTTTGTGGCTCCACCCTCTTTAGAAACCCTAGAACAACGGCTCAGAGGTCGCGGACAAGATTCGGAAGAGGCGATCGCCCGCCGCCTTGCCCATGCCCAAATCGAACTTGATGCCGCCGATGAGTTTGATGTGCAGGTCGTAAACGGGGATCTCGACATCGCCCTCCAGCATATCGAAAACGCTCTCTACGCGCCCCTTGTTGGCTAAGCCTCACCTGGTATGTTAGACCCAAGCCCGTTCTACAAATGCTTCTAAACAAAACCGCATCCACTCCATTAGCGGCTTGGATGCGGTTTTTTACGACAATGACAAACTTGGTCAGCTGCCCTTTGGCCGAGCCAGTGATGACCCGCCGAGCGATGATCCAAGCAGCGGTGATCGAACCAGCCGATCTAACAAGAGGGCTGAGTTATTTCGTCTTCTGGAGGGCTGAGGAGCAATAAGGCCGTCCACTGATCCTGCGATCGCACTTGCAAAATGGCTGGGGTGCCACATCCAAAGTGCGGTTGAATACCTCGACTCAAAACACGCGCTGGGATCCCGTGGGCATCCAGCATGTGCTGCATCATTTCAGCTTCCCAGAGCGTACTGGTCGTTTTTAGAGTAATCCAATTCACCCGAATGCGAGGTTTGAGCGTAGATAGTTTCTGGCGTGTGCAGTGCTGAACCCTAGAATGCTAAAACCTAGAGTTTTATCTGAGATCGCTGGATCGACTTAAAGAATCTGCACAACGAATAATCAAAAAGCAACCTCAAGGCTGGCTCAAGGCTTGCTTGTGATTGTACCAAACGTGAGTTCGAGATTAGACCTTCTGCTGTCTAGTCGTTTCTGGCCGAGGGAGTTGACGGGAATTAACGGAAGCATCCTGGCAGGGAGATCTAACGGCTGATACCCACGTAACGGCTAAGAGTCTTGGTTCACGTTCAAGGTTCCTGCGATGGGTGAGGCCGTCTTGGGTGAGCCGTGGCCTAGTAATCGGTGGAGATTGTGGTGAGTTCTTGAGCCTTGATTTGGCGCGTAATGGAAGTAAACCGCTCCATCAGGAGGTGGGGGAAAAGATGCACTGTGAAGCAGGTGCGGTTGTTGGCGCTGGTGAGGGTGACGGTGCCGCCCAGTTGTTCGGAGAGTTTTTGCACCAAGGCTAGCCCTAAGCCCGTGCCTTCATGTTGCCAGGGGTCTCCGGAGGGAATTCGATAAAATCGCTCAAAGACGCGCTCTTGCTCGGCAGGAGCAATCTCGACCCCAGAATTAGTCACTTGGATCTGGAGATGATCGGCATTGGAGAGCACGGTTACGGTGATGTCTTCATCTTTTGGGGTGTATTTGCAGGCGTTATTGAGCAACTCGCCTAAAATTCGGCCCAGATAGGTGAAGTCAGTTGTTAAGGGTGGCAACTTGTCTGGAATTTGAAAGGTGAGGGTTTGGTTGGCGCTGTGGGTGCGGGCGAGGAAGGGTTCTGCGAGGTGCCGCAGCCAATTGGGGAGTTCCATGGTGGAGAGGAACAGGGGTTCGGTGTTGGCATCGAGGCGCGATAGATCGAGTAAATCGTTGATTAGTTTGAGTTCGCGCTGGCATTCGTCTTTGAGGATATGGAAGTAGCGGTTGACCATGGGTTGGGAGGTGTTGAGCAGCAGCCCCAATTCCAATAGTTTGACTTCTAGCATTTCGGTGGCCATTTTGACGTTAGCCATGGGGGTGCGCAGCTCATGGGAGACGCTGCTCAGAAATTCATCTTTGAGCTGGTTGAGATGGGCTAATTCTTTGACTTGAGCCTGGGCGGCTTCGTAGAGACGGGCTTGACGGATGGCGATCGCACATTGAGACGCAATTTGCTGAACCAACCGAATTTCTAAATCATCAAACGCCTCATGGCCAGCGCGGTAGAGCCACAAATCGCCAATGCCCCCTTGATTGTCGATTAATGGGCAAGCTAAGACCGTATAAGGCAAGTGAATGCTATGAATGGATTGCACTTCCTTGTAGGCGTTGGGTAACCAACAGAAATGTAGGGTTTCGCCACGCATGAGTTGGGTATACACAGACTGGAACTGCTTCATTTCCACCACTCGATGGCATGTGCTGCCTGCCTGGGCTGCCACAAATTCTTGCTGAATCGTCGAAACCCGACGATCGAGATCATAAATACCGATGTTGCAATTGCTAATTTGCAACTCTAAGGTGAGGTCTTGCACCACTTTTTGCAAAATCTGTTGCTCATCGAGGGAATCGCGCACTCGATCGGCAATGCGCTTGAGCAACGACTCGAAGGAATGGATGCGCTCTAAACGGGCGGTACGACTCTGCACTTTATGCTCTAGATCAATGTTGAGTTGCTGCACGCATTCATATAGCTCAGACTGTTGAATGGCGATGCCCACTTGAATGCCCAATTGTTGCAAAAGCTCTTGCTCCCATTCTTGCCAATGGCGGGGGGCGGTGCAGGCATGGGCAATCATCAAACCCCACAGTTTTTCGCCAACCAAAATCGGAACGACCAGGTTGGCTTGGATGCCAAAATCTTGCAGGGTTTTGAGGTGGCAGGGGGCGATGTTAGCGAGGGCAACATTGTGAATCGCAGAAACCCGACCTTGGTAGTACTGCTCGACATGGGTGCTGCGGAAGCAGGGGTCATCGAACACTTGCCCCATAATGCTATAGCTGGGGCGCACCACAGACTCGACAGTAAAGACGCCGCTCCAATCGGTTTCAAAGCGATAGATTACCACCCGATCGATCTGTAAAACTTGGCGCACTTCGGCGGCGGTGGTATTCAGAATCTCTTTGAGATCTAAAGATTGCCGAATGCGCTGGGTCACATGCAGCATCAGTTGATTGCGCCGAGCTTGCTGCCGATGGAGGTTTTCTGATTCGCGCCGCAGGGTCATGTCTTGCAAAATGCCAAACAATTGCTGAGCCTGGCCTTGACTATCGACAATGACTTGACCATTGATGAAGGCATAGCGCAGGGAACCATCTGCTTGGGGCAGGCGCACTTCTAGGCTGTAGGGACTTTTGCGGCGGATGGCTTGGGCGAGGATGCTTTGGGCTAGGGGGCGATCGCTCTCATGGATCTGCGCCAATGCCTCCTCAAAGGGCATCGACTGACGGCCTAGCTCTAGCCCCAAAATGCGACAGGTTTCAGCGGATACTTTCAGTTCTTGGGTGGCGATGTCTAGGCTCCAATCTCCAATTTGTGCTAGCCGTTGGGCACGGAGGAGGGCTTGTTCGCGCTGGCGTAAGCGCTCTTCTATTTGGCGTCGAGCGGTGATGTCGGTATTGGCAAGGATGCAGGCTGTTACCTCATTCTGGGAATTGGTGAGTGGGTAAAGCCGCGATAGGGTATGGCAAATGCGCCCGTCTTGGGTGCGGTAGGCAATGTCTTGGTCATTAATGGTGTCTCCTACAAAGACCCGTTGGATGGCCGTGGCGATCGCCACCCGTTGCGACGAATCTTTCAATAAAACCCACAGGCTTTGACCCCGAATTTTAGCGTCATAGCCCAGCAGTTCGGTGCAGGACGGGTTCCAGGTCAAAATGACCCCCTGGGCATTGACCGAAAGAATTGCATTGGGGGAGTTGTCAACCACTTGCCGAAACCGGCTCAGTTCATGGAGCACCAAACTAGCTGAAGAGATCGGCTCTGGGGAGGCTGATCGGGGCTGAGACTGCCCCAGCACATGAGACTGCCCCAGCGCATGAGACTGAGTTGCTTCAGGCTCTGGGTTGAGAGGGGTTGGCGCAGTCGTGTCAGCCTTAACCCCAGTAGGGTCTTTGCGATCTATCTGATCGGCTGCAAGATTCTGATCAAGCCGTTTTGGCCGCGATCGACTAGGGGGAGATTCAATCGTCAAGGTCGCTGAATCCATCCTTAGACGATCATGACCTAGTAGATCATGGGAGGTAAGAACGCTGACGACCTCTCCTGTGGCTGTCACCAAGGGAAGATAGGATAGCGATTGGGCTGCAAATAGCTGCCGAATGGCGGCGTAGTCATGGCTTTTTGCAGCAGGAAAGTGGATATCTGGGGGAGCCATCACCCGACTCACGGGGGTCTGGCGAAGATCGAGACCTTGGGCGATCGCCCGCATCACTTGGCGATCTGACAAGATTCCTACCCAGCGATTGTGCGATTGGACGAGCGCACACCCAACCCCTGCCTGCTCCATGGCGGCAATGGCGGAGAGGGCGATCGCATCAACCGCCACCCATATAAACCCCGACTGGGCGCGTGGCTCTCCATCTTGGCCAGACATTGGCATAACGCTGATAATCCCCTAATTAAGTCTTGATCCAGTTCGCTACTTCCAATCTCCACACCCTCGAAAGTCGTAACCCTGTTGCTGCGCTTTCGATTTCTTCTCTCTCACTGGGTCAAGTTCGCTGTCTGTCAAGGATTCTTGATAGGGCGAAGTGACGGAGTTGTTAGTTGTAGATGCCTATTTAGATGCCTAAAACCTAAGTTGACACATTGCAGATTCCTGCATCGTAGAGGTTCAGACCATCTATCTCAAATAACCAGACTCTCATCACGAAGCTGCTCATCACGAAGCTGCTCATCACGAAGCTGCTCATCAGGAGACCTAACTCACCAGCCCCATGGGTCTTTAAGCTGCTCTCCAGTTCCTTGTTCCTAGCTTCTAACCATGGCTCCAAAGAGGCCGCAATCTCCTTCCTGATATCATCCTTACACTCAAAACAGCCAGATTCAGAACAGACATCTCCCATACAGTCTAATCTTCAAACAATCGCCTCTGTCCTTTAAAGGCAGCCTATTTTCAATCGGGCAGAATCAATGGAGAGTGGCTGCAATGGAGCGGCTGGCTCTAGGTTGCCAAATCATGGCTCATCGCCAATAAACGGCACTCACCCAGATATCAGACATCGGACACCAATTACTAGAAGCCTCAGATTACTAGAAGCCTCAGTCCATGCTCCGTCTAGTGCAAGCTGCCTCCATACTCAACCCAGAATCTTTAGGCAGAGCCTTGGTTCCCCGCCGTCATTCCTTGAATCACGGCTTGCTGGTTTACTTGGCCATAGAGTGCCTCTAAATAGGCCATTACGACTGGAGGAGATGCACCCCCCACCGTCCCTAAGATTTCTGGGGTTAAAGACAGGGTTCCCAAAAAATCCAAAACAGTCTCGCTCCCAGGGTTAGGTGCAATCACAACTAGCGATGGTTCTAGTTGATATTGGTAACGCCAAAACTGTGTCAAATCTAGATCTAGCCCTAGGGTTTGGGGGGTTGTTTCTGCGGTGTCTGGGCCTGTGCTTTGGCCTTGGCGCAAGTCTCGAAGGGCGTGAAGCAGTTGTTCTTTGGTGCGCCCTCGCAGTTGAAACAAGACAAAGGGATCTTCACTGAAGCGATCGCCCAATGTATAGTAAACCGCCCCAATATGCTTGCAAGGATTGGCCGAATCTGGGCAACTACAGCGGCTATGGATGTCGAATTTTGTAAAAGGAAAGAGGCTCAACCCATTGGTTGTAAACACCCGTTCGATGGTTTGGGGCATTTCCCCAGCCAACAGCTTAGCCGCAAAAATTGCCTGCTGCGACAAAGACTCAATCACATAGCCCCACTGCTCATCGTCAAAGGGGTCAAGGTGCAACATCACCTGATAAGGCTCAGGAGCCGTTCCCTGCACCAACGCATGGACCTTGTATCCCTGAAACTCAATCTTGCGAACATGGCCATCACGGGCATAGTTGCGCGCCCGCGCCAGCCGCCGCGCCCAGCCAAATGACTCCAGCACATCAATCCAGCGCTGTGCCCACCACTCTCGCCCTGCCTGAAACTCTGCATCTGACATCGGATCTGCCATGGCACTGCTACCCTATTCAGCCCCCAAAATGTGCTCACTGAACCTAGCGTCAAAAATTAGTCCTTGAAATCAATCCACACAACTAGCCTACAGTTGACACTCCCCGGCGTGAACGCATGGGGATTCTTAATTCAGCGACTGACCTCTAAGCGCCGTATCTCTTGTGAGCAATCTTCAAACCTTTCAACCGTGAAAAGACACCGTTCGGCTGAGCGCTCACGTCGAAGCCAATTGACGAGCCTGATTTACAGCAACCCCAGAGGGTCTAT
>Ga0105045_10000741_pt1 | contig 24964 bp, 19 predicted proteins | sample MAT02_FD_78089 | JGI IMG/M metagenome (GOLD analysis project Ga0105045, IMG submission 78089) | Freshwater microbial communities from Lake Fryxell liftoff mats and glacier meltwater in Antarctica - MAT-02 (megahit assembly) | ecosystem: Environmental > Aquatic > Freshwater > Ice > Liftoff... | reverse complement strand
TTATAACATTCGGAGCCGAACTCTAGCAAGCGAGTTGCTCCGGAAGTGTCCGATTGAGCGTAAAGGCAGACGACGCTTCGGAGACTTTGCTAATAGCTCGATGACCAGGCTGAAGTTGATCTAGTGTCCATTCGGCGCGATTCAATTCGTCGCGATCGAGTTGACGCTGGGCGATATCGAGTGTTTGTTGGAGAAGGTTGATTCGTTCTTGAATGTTACGATTTGAGTACGATTCGACTTTCGCATCCGAAGTTTTTTCGAGCAAAGTTTTTTCCAGAGCAGATTTTGCCTGAATCGCAGAGCCCGAGATAGGACTCGAAGCGATGAATTTTCCAGATAGGTCTGAACTCACCAATTCACTCCGCAAAGCGCGGATTTTGAGGCTAGCATCGACTCCGACTTGGATTCGGTTTCCAGAGATCCTTAGAATTTTGACTTCCAACTCTAAGTCGGGAAACGTGATTCCTTCACCTTCGTTGCGGGTTAATACTAACATTGTCGGACTCCATCCCCTGGTCTGCCGAGGCAGACTCCCAGAACCATTTCGGGGTAATTCTGGCCTGCAATTCTTTTTAAAACATCCTTGTCGACAATTCACCATCCTGGTAAGAAAGTGAACATATAGTACTCTAATCATACACGTCAATAGGAGTTAGTTGACAATTGAATATCTACCCGGTATTCGAATAGGCTGCATGCGTCCATGCGGTAGTGAAGTCTGGAGGCTATACTAGAACAGATTCAGCAATGGATCGATTGGCCAGACTGTCGTTTGCCAACCGTGATCGACTCGATTTTCTCCCTCTGTTAGCCATCAATGCATCCACTAGGTTTCTTACGTGTTTCGGCAGCCTCCCCCGAGGTGACAGTCGCCGATCCAATGGCTAACCTAGGTGGCATCATGGCTTGCGTCGGAAAGCTTCCTGATTCGGATTTGATCGTCTTTCCCGAGCTTTCTATCAGCGGGTATACATGCGGCGATCTGTTCGGCCAGACAGTCCTGCTGGATCAGTCGCTCCGAGCGTTGAAGCAGCTTGTGGACGCTTCACGCGATTCTCTTCAAATTTGGGCAGTCGGATTACCCCTGGTGGTTCAAGGACGACTGCTTAACGTAGCAGCCATGATTTCGAATGGAAGTCTGCTCGGTTTAATTCCTAAACAGTACATGCCTAACTATCTCGAATTTTACGAGCAGCGATGGTTTCACAGCGGCTCGGAGTCCCTCCCGGATTCAATCGCGATGGAAGGTCTCGGCGAAATCCCAATCGGATGCGATCTGCTTTTTGAATCGGGGCCTGCGACGATTGGCGTTGAAATATGCGAGGATCTGTGGATGCCTGTACCGCCAAGCTCTCTGCAGGCTCTTGCCGGTGCGAACGTGTTACTAAATCTATCCGCTAGCAATGAAACGATTGGAAAGGCGAGATATAGATCGAATCTGGTCACCAGCCAATCGGGGCGTTGCATTGCCGCCTATATCTACAGTAGCAGCGGGCCATCCGAGTCGACGACGGACCTCGTTTTCGGGGGGCATTGCATGATTGCTGAAAGCGGAAACATGCTAGCCGAAAGGAAGCTGGGGGACGCATCGGGCCCGACCATCACGAGCGATATCGACATGCAGCGTATCGCGCACGATCGACTCACAACAGGGACTTTTCACAACGGACGAAACATCCTGCCGGAGAAGTCTGCACCTCGTCGTATAAAATTTGAATTGCGAAGCGAACGCCGGATCCTCTCGCGAGAATACCCCGGAGCCCCTTTCGTTCCGCATGCTTCTGACGAACTTGAACACCGTTGCCATGAAATCTTTGAGATCCAATGCGCGGGTTTAGCGAAACGGGTTTCGCAGCTACCGTCCTCGTTAACGCTTTCGATAGGAGTCTCCGGTGGACTAGACTCAACGCTAGCGTTGCTTGCAGCCGTTCGAATGGCCGATCAGTTGGGAATTGAGCGCGGGCGAATTCAGGGACTCAGTTTGCCTGGTTTCGGAACCTCGGAAGGGACTCGGTCCAATGCTCAAGCCTTAATGAGGCTGTTGCGAATAACTGGGGCTGAAATAGATATTCGCCAGAATTGCCTTCAGACGTTTCGAGACCTTAATCACTCACCTTTTGGTGTCGAGATCGGCCTCCATTCAATGGAATCGTTTCAGAAAGCCATCGAAAACCTACCCGAAAAACATCAAAATGACCTTACTTTTGAAAATGTTCAAGCGAGGGTCCGGACGCTCCTTCTGATGAGTCGAGGATTCGTTCTCGGCACTGGTGATTTGTCGGAATCCGCTTTGGGTTGGTGCACGTATAACGCGGACCACATGTCGATGTATAACGTCAACTGTAGTATCCCTAAGACCCTGGTGCGATTCTTAGTTCGCTATGTTGCCGAGCACTATTTCCAGGGCGAAACGCGGAAAGTGCTCCTTGCCATTGTTGAGACACCCATCTCGCCGGAATTACTCCCGCTATCTGCAGAAGGAGAGATTACGCAGTCGACCGAAGCAACGTTGGGGCCTTACGAGTTGCATGATTTTTTTCTCTACCATTTTATTCGTACCGGTTCGAGTCCCGAGCGACTACTTTTTCTAGCCCAGCACGCTAAGTTCAGTAGGACGTACTCTAAAACAGAATTTCATGAAACACTCAAGCAGTTTTTGAAACGCTTTTTCGCCAACCAGTTCAAGCGATCTTGTGTGCCAGACGGCCCGAAAGTAGGTACCGTCTCCCTATCCCCTCGAGGAGATTGGCGAATGCCTAGCGATGCCAGCGCTGTTGGATGGTTAGAGCAACTAGACGAGAATGCTGGCTTCTAAGGCATGCGGCCCATTGAAAACTACCCAACTCTACGGAACTTCGTGGAGCGCTCTTGGTATATGACTTGCATATCGGATAAGATAAAGATAGCCATTGTGTTGGTAATCGCGGCAAGGGAAGCTTGCGAATGATTTTTTTGGATCTACATCCAGTTTGAGTTGCTGATATAGCCTCCTGTATCCTAAAGGGATTTTAATATGTTGCGTTTGAGATTCGTGGCCTCATTGTATGTTCTGCCGTTAAGCCGCGCGATTTGCATCGGTGTTTGCGTCGGTATTTGCATCGATGCGACGCTTCTGTCCCAATCGGCTTCATCACAAGAAGCGACACCGGACCAGGCACCTACGAACCAAGCAACTACCGCTCCGGCAGAAACTCCAGAATCTGCCGAAAGCGAAGCAGGTCAAGAGGACCTCGATGCTGCGATGGATTTGAAGGTGAATGCGGACGACATCGACAAACTCTCGTCGGTCATCGATCGCAGCGAAGCGGCTCTCAAAAAGGGCCTGGGTGAGTTCAACACAAACTTCGCAAAAGAGATGCTCGCAGAGGCCGCTCTCGAACGAGCCAAAATGCAAATTAAGGAACTCTTACAAAGTCGGATTGGGCAAGGCGCAGCGCAACGATTGCGCAAACGCATCATCTCTGACTTGGAAAAAGCAACGGCCAACAACCCAAAACTAGGCGAAGCTTACATATTGCTGGCTCAGCTTTACCAATCGGAGGACATCGATAAATCGATCAACATCTTGACTCAAGCCATTGCCGCATTGGAAGACTCCCCTGAGAAGCAATCTACAGCTTACTTTTTGCGGGCGACTATACAGGAAGACAAAGACCTTCGTCGCGAAGACTTGCAAAGTGCAATGGATGTAGATGCCAAAAATCAAGACGCATGGCGGGGCATGATCGCGGTAATGATCACCGAACAAGACTTTGCTGGAGCAGCTGTGATTGCAAAGCAGTATCTCGATAACAACCCAGGCGACAACGATGCGTTAGCGGCCTATATTAATTCGTTAGATAAAACCGATCGACGTTCCGAAGCACTTCAGCTTCTCTCAGAAACAATTGTAGCAAGACCTGACGACCGCCTACTCTACGCAATGCGGTTCGAATTGTCGTTACGCGACGAAAAATTTGACGACGCCATTGCGGATGCGACGAAGTTGATCGACTTGAACGGTCAAGGCGTCGAAGGGTTTGTTCTGCGGGCCAATGCGAGAATTTTAAAAGCCGAAGCCCTCAAAGCAGGAATCGACGATGAACTCTGGGTTCTAGCACGGCAAGATGTTGATAAGTCGCTCGATATGAAGCCGGGCCTCGCTGAAGCCTATCGCTTGAGAGTCGCAATCGCTAGTAGCCAAAAGAAATATGACGAAGCAATCCAAGACCTTACCATTCTTGCTCAAAATAAACCCAATGAGCCACTGTTTCTTCTTCAGCTTGCAACGCTTTACCAAGTAGATGGCCGTCCCGGTATGGCGGTAAAGATCGCTGACCAACTTATCCGTAGTAACGCAGGTGGGCCAAGTGCCTATCGGGTACGTGGCGACGCCTACTTGAGCATGGGCGATCAGGCCGAAGCGATCGTCGATTTTCAGAGCGCACTAGATATGATGCCAGGGAATGATTCCCAGAAACCTGGCTTACTCAACAACTTAGCTTGGATTCTGGCAACCTCACCCGACGAATCGCTGCGAGATGGCAAGCGATCAATCGAACTTGGAACAGAGGCTTGCGAACAAACAGAATACAAAGAAGCCCACATCCTGAGTACTCTTGCGGCAGGTTACGCTGAAAGTGGAAATTTTGAAGACGCTATTAAATGGTCTGAGAAAGCCGTGGAGCTTGGTACAAGCGAGCCCAACGACCAGATTGACCAACTTCAGAAAGAACTCGAGTCCTATCGCGAAAAAAAGCCTTGGCGAGAGAAACAAGAAGTTCAAGAGAAAAAACAACCGATCGTTAATCCTAGCGAAGCTATCGAAACTTAATCTATCTTGCACTCCTACAACGAAAAAGGTTATTACTTACTGGATAACCTTTTCCGTGCCTAAGCAAGGACGCTTAGCTATGTCTAATTCCATTGAAGCCATTTCCCGTATCGTCAACGGCCATTTGTTTGGAGCCTTTGCTACTACTAATCTTGATAGCAAGCTAAGCCCCGAGTCGCCTGAGGATGCGTGCGTTGCGACCCATCACCGCAAGCATTTCTTACTGGATCGGGTCTTACTAGATCGGGTCTTACTCGATGCGATGCCTTTACAAGATGCACGCGCAGACGACCTTACGATTGTCGATTCGATGAAACACGTCGAAACGTGGTTGTCGTCTCCTGCCTCGGTTGCGCTAGCGCCGATGGCGATCGCGCAAGAGCTTTCAAAGCAATCGACAGAAAGCAATAAGGTTGTGATTGGTGTGGAAGACTTGCATCAAGCCTTCCAAGTTGCACTCGTTGCCATAAGAGGTGCACGAAGCTCAGAATTCTATTGGACTGGAATTCACTCAACTGCCGTGATTCATCCTACTGCGGAGGTATCGGAATCTGCAAGTATCGGCCCTTACGTAAGCATCGGGGCTGGTTGCAAAATTGGTGAACGTTCACTTATTCATCCAGGCGTTCAAATCCTAGGCTGTTGTGAGATTGCGGAGGATTGCGAGATTTTTCCAAGCGCAGTTCTGTACCACGGAACGATCCTACACCCGCGCGTCTTGGTGCACGCGTCGTCTATCTTAGGAGCCTATGGATTCGGTTACCGACAAAGCAACAGCCAACACATTCGTACAGCACAGTTGGGCTGGGTCGAGATCGAATCCGATGTGGAGATTGGCGCTGGCACAACGATTGATCGCGGAACGTATGGACCAACACGAATCGGTCGCGGGACCAAGCTGGATAATCAAATTCAAATAGGCCATAACGTCCACGTCGGACAACATAACCTTTTGTGCGCACAGGTCGGAATCGCTGGTAGCAGTTCGACCGGAAGCTATGTCGTACTCGGGGGACAAGTCGGTGTTCGAGATCACATCCATTTAGGTGATCGAACGATGGCAGCCGCTCAATCCGGGATAGCTAATGACGTGCCTGACGACACCTCCGTACTCGGAACGCCCGCTCTACCTCAACGCGAAGCAACACAAATGTGGATCCACTCGCAACGGTTGCCTGAGATTCGCAAGCAAATCAAAACACTCGAGTCTCAGATGAAAAACCTGATTCAACAGATGGAAGCGACTCTCCGCGAAACAGAATCTTCGACGCCAGAAAATCCCATATTGAGTTTGAGCTCGGTCGACACGCCTTCCAAGTCGGTCTCACACGACTCCGAATCGATATTGAAAGAACGAGCAGCTGCATGAGCCCACCGATAGGCATCGTGGCAGGCTGGGGAAACTACCCGTTGATCGTCGCGCAAACGCTTCAGGCATCCAACCAGCGTGTGGTAATCGCCGCGATCCATCAACACGCCGATAAGCGATTAGAGGATTATGCCAATAAGATCGCTTGGTTTGGTGTCGCAAAGATCGGTGGTCATCAACGGCTTTTTAAACAACAAGGTGTCGAGAAAGTTGTCTTGGCTGGAAAGCTCTTTAAAGATCGAATTCTTTACGGCCGCGGTGGTTGGCTGGGACTCATGCCGGATCTAACGACCGTGAAGGCTTTCTTCAACATCGTCGTGACCCGTCGTAAGGACCAGAACGACGATTCACTACTTACTGCCGTCGTCGACTCCTATCGAAAACAAGGATTAGAAATCGTGCCTGGAACAGATTACGCACCGCAATTGCTTGCCGAAGAAGGTGTCTTGACCCGCACCAAGCCTTCGTTCGGACAACGAAAGGATATTGATTTTGGTTGGAGAATTGCGAAGCAGATGGGCGGGCTTGATATCGGTCAAAGCATTGTCGTTCGTGACCAAGCCGTTCTCGCGGTTGAGGCGATGGAAGGAACGGATGCGTGTATCGAGCGAAGCGCCCGACTCTGCCCGCGTGGCGGATTCACCCTGATCAAGGTCGCTAAGCCGCAGCAAGACTTCCGATTCGATCTCCCTACTATCGGCCTCCAAACGATTGATCGCATGAAAAAAGCTGGTGGAAAAGCAATTGCGATCGAAGCCCAAAAGACCATTATCGTCGATCGCGAAGAACTACTTATAGCAGCCGACCAAGCAGGCATCTCGATCATATCACTCGCAGGATAGCCAATGCTCCAGCGCCTTTGCAGATTGATTCACCCTCAACCGCACCTTGTTGTGATGATGTGTCTCGCTGCATGCCTGACGGGTTGTGCGATGACCGCGCCGATCCACCTCTGGCGACCAGCTCGCAATCAGGATCGCCCGATTCATCGGATTGCGATTTCGCCAATCTATGGTCCTCGAGATTTGGCTGCGAAGCTGGATGAATCGATGATCGCATCGCAGCCTCGCGTTGGGAAATCTATTGTGCTGCTGCACCCTAAGCTGCTCGAAGAAATGACCAGCATTCAATTGGCGACCTACGATGGCCAACCGAGCGACCTCGCCGGACTTAGCGCTGCAAGACGAGCCGACGCGGATATCCTCGTTCAAGGGCAAATCGTAAACGTTAATATCGAGCCACAGCTCGAGAAACGAGGCTTCTGGGATTTCCGAAAACGCCCCAGCGAATCCATCACCGTTTCGTGGACAGTGACCGAAGTCAACTCAGGCAAAAGACTAGGCGAGAGCACCATGAAGATGGATCGTGAACAGGCCGAGAAGCAGTATCCGGACCTCATGCTTTTGCAAGGTGAACCCATCGATAAAGTGATTCAAGCGGCATCGCGAGAAAGTTGGTCTATGTTTAGCCCTGGAACCAAAGTCGAAGATTCGGTCCTCGCCCTACCATGGATCATGCCTGGCTCCAGCAAGATTCGAGAAGGAAACGGATTCGCTCGCCAAAGCCGTTGGGATATGGCGGAGGATGCATGGCAGGAAGCCGCTTCCAAGCACCCCCGTAACACCGCTGCATGGAACAACTTGGCGATTGCATCGGTCGCTAAGCAAGACTTTGAGTTGGCAAGAAATCGGGTTCAGCACGCTAAAACAATCGCAAAATGGGATCGAGCAAGAAAAACGGAACAATGGATCGATGCCAAACAACAAGAGTACCATCAAGCGTTCGCTCTTCCCGATCGCGAACAAGGATGGCTTTCGCCGATGGCTCCGAAGCCACCCGGGCAGTTGAACAACCAGGAAATGAAGGACTTTGTTCCCGTCAAACCGGTCGATATAGACGAGCTCCCATGGTGGACCGCCATTCCAGGAACCAAGCCGCCGGGATGGACTTGGAAGCAGTGGCTGACTCAACCGATCTTCTAAAGGCAGTCAAAAGCGGGAACTACGGGATCTCGTTGACGAAAGTAAATATCTGGGGAGGGACCCAAGACGCCTGGCACTAGTGACCCCGCAGAATTGGTTTTGGAGTCACAACGAGCTCATTAGCCTGCGCGGCGTGTTGGTACTATTCTGTCTTCCCATCGCCTCCCAATCAGAATTAGCCTACGGTACAAACGGATTGGCTGGAATGCATAGGATCGGCAGCGTAAGTGAGGCAATGCCAAGTACGATTCGAAGCGGACCTATGGGTTCTGAATCGTCGCTCGAGGGTGGGTGAGAAAGCCCAATCAACAAGATGATAAGCAACATCGGCGCAAAGAAAAACGATTTCATGGCAATCATGAATGCGATGATCATCCCGAACGTGAACTTCGCCAGAAACGCTGACCTCTTGCCAAGTAAACCGTATGCCACGTGCCCTCCATCGAGCTGGCTAAGAGGTGTCATGTTGATGCCTGTTATTAGCAGACCAATCCACGCAGCCATCGACCATGGATTCGACATACTTACTGACGCGCCTGCCGAGTTTAATGTGGCCTTCGTTCCAAGCCATTGGTCGAGCAATGCAATCAACATCGGTTGCCCCAACTGTAGGCTCTGCGGTTGCGTGTAGGCGGGGGATACTCCATCCAACAACCCTACAATTGCAAGAGGAACGGCCACTACTAATCCAGCCAACGGTCCCGCCAATCCGATATCAAATATCTGCTTGCGGTTGGCCTGCGATGGATCCATCAAAATGATCGCCCCACAGGTCCCGAATGGATTGAAGGGAAAAGGAATAAAAATCGGTAAGGTCGATCGAATCCCATAGTATCGCATCATGCAATAGTGCCCGAACTCATGCATCAACAGAATCGACAATAGAGCCGCACTGAACTGGAGCCCGGTGTTCCAGTTGTCAATGAAGCAACGCCGTAGGACGTGAGCTGAACCTGACTCCCAAGTCCGATACAACACCATATCCGGCGCCCACGCTGTCAATCCAGCCCAGGTAGTAGACACGACCGTCATCAGAAACATTGCGAGAGCGAACGAGTTTCTGGTCAGTAATGGACGACGTGTTTTTTCAGCCCCATCATCACGCGAATCTGTAGGGGGGGCCAATCGTTGCTCTGAATCCTCAATAGAAATATCTGGCATAACAGAACTATAGCACTTCCTTGGCAATTTCGCCCTGCTAAGAAACCAAAAAAGCTGCCGAAGTTTCCTTCGACAGCTCTTTTGGCGTTTTCATTTTCAGTCGACTTCTCGCTGAACTCAATCGGCCTTATGCACCTGGCATCACACCCACTTCGTCACCCGCACCACGAGTACCCATGGCACCCCATGTTCCGAATGGCGACGGGCTCGACCAATTTAACGATGACTCCCATTGATTTCGGCCAGGCGAGTAGTAGGTTGCCATATTTCCACCGGGGATCGAATTGGCAGTATCCACTTCATTAGGGATAAACTTGACTGCATTGTCGAAGGCAACGACGTGAGCACCACCAAAATGGTAGCTACCAGCAGTCCGGACGCCGTCTACTTCTGAGCTGCCACCTACGTAGCAAGTCGCACCGTTCGGGCCGATGATAGTATGGAACGCAGTGTTAGCGACAAGATTATCTAACCACCGAACACCAGAAACGTTCGCGAACAAGCTTCCGGCCGGTGGAGTCACATAAATTCCCCCTCGTGCCTTGCTCTTACAAGCCACTATGTCAACCGTCGTAGCAGAGCCAAAGCCAGGAATTGGGGTTCGCTCAGGAATCTGAGTAGTTCGCCCCTGTACCTTTGGATTCACAAGTGTTTGCCCACCCGTATTCCACACTACGTTAGTCGTATCCACTGTCGATATTTCACCAAACATAATCGTGTTGGATGTTCCATCCGTGATGGAGGCGAGAGGCAGCGCAAAACCTCGAGGAAATGGACCGCGTACGCAGTCGGCTTCACGAGTCTGTTCGTCTCCACCAATGATGCCGTCACCCATGTTAAAAGCATAATTGGTTCGTGCAAGGCTACCCAGGTTCGACGGGGCCATCCGACCTGGATCTGAAGGACATCGGAAAAAACCGATTTGAGTCCTATTCGGGAGCCATCCGCCATCCCAAGGGTAATAAAAAGAACCAGGAATCGGCATCGCAGCGGGCCCCATTCCGTTAAAACGTTGAGCGTATGGTCCAGTCGTTTCGATTGCACCACCGTTCCTTTGATCTCCACCGGAATCGATTCGGGTGTACAGCGTTTGCTGTTCCATCATTGGAAGCAACCCAATGATTCCACTCCATCGCGAAAACGAACCTGGTGTATCAGGGACTCCTGTGGAAGCATTACCAAGCCCGTAGCCGGCGCCAAAGGGTGGCAACATCTTGTAACTGTACTCATAGTTCAGCAACGCGATGCCAAACTGACGAATGTTACTGCTGCACGACATGCGGCGAGCAGCTTCTCGAGCCTGCTGAATTGCTGGCAACAGCAATCCGGCCAAAATTCCGATGATCGCAATAACCACCAGCAGTTCCACTAACGTGAAACCCTTCTTAAAACGAAGCTTCATAGAAAATTCTCCAAAAACGTACAACGTGACTATAAAAACCGCTAAAAGGCAGTTAAAGGAATTGTACGTGGCCGAATTCGACATTCCAAGCCATAATGTGAGTATTTCAAAAATTTCTACTGGTTTTTGGTAATCATCACCTTCGTTGAACTGCATCGGGGGCAAACAAAAAAAGCTGCCGAAGTTTCCCTCGACAGCTCTTTCGGTTTTCGTCAGATCCAGCTCAGCTATCGCTGAACCAAAACGGGCTTAAGCGCCAGGCATTACACCCACTTCGTCACCCGCACCACGAGTACCCATCGCACCCCAAGCTCCGAATGGAGAGGGGCTTGACCAGTTTGTCGAGGCGTCCCATGGAGTTCGACCTGGTGAATAGTATGTTGCAGCATTGCCGCCGGGGACCGAATTCGCTGTGTCCACTTCGTTAGGAATGAACTTGACAGCATTGTCAAAGGCAACAATGTGAGCCCCACCAAAGTGATAGCTACCAGAAGATCGGTATCCTTGCTGCTCACCGTCCGAGCAACTCGCGCTATTGGGCCCGAGAATCGTTTGGAACCCGGTAAAGCAAGCCAGATTATCTAACCAACGTGTTCCCGCGAGCGTATGGAATTGAGTTCCCCCCGGTGGAGTAATGTAGACTCCGCCGCGTGTTGCTGCTCTACAAGCAGTCAGATTAGGTAGATCTCGACCCCAACCTGCACCCATTCCAGGCGGAGTGAAACTGTTTGCCATTTGAATAGCTCGACCTTGGACTTTAGGACTCACAAGCGTGCCACCATTGGTATTGGTGGTATCAACAGTTGCAATTTCACCAAACATAATCGTGTTCGAGGTTCCATCGGTGATAGACGCCATAGGAAGCCCGAAGCCACGCGGGAACGCGCCACGGGAGCAATCCACATCACGCGAATCCATATCGTTCCCGGAAGCTACGTCTGCCATACAGAACGCATAGTTGGTTCGTGCAAAACTACCTAGGTTCGAAGGAGCGATACGTCCCGGATCCGAAGGGCAGCGGAAGAAGCCGACCTGAGTTCGATTGGGGAGGTAGTCCCCGTCCCAAGGGTTGAAAAACGATCCAGGAATCGGTTGCGCGGCAGCACCCGTTCCTGAAAATCGCTGACCATAGGGACCCGTAGTGATAATGTTACCACCTGTTCGCTGATCTCCGCCCGAATCAATTCGGGTGTAGAGCGTTTGCTGTTCCATCATCGGAAGCATCCCGATAATGCCGCTCCAGCGCCGGCCAGCGCCAGGCGTGTCAGGGATTCCTGTTGCGCCGTTACCAAGCCCGAAACCGGCTCCGAAGGGTGGCATCACCTTGTAACTGTACTCATAGTTCAGCAACGCGATGCCGAACTGACGAATGTTGCTGCTGCAGGACATACGGCGAGCAGCTTCTCGAGCCTGCTGAATTGCTGGCAACAGCAATCCGGCCAAAATTCCGATGATCGCAATGACCACCAGCAGTTCCACTAACGTGAAACCCTTCTTAAAACGAAGCTTCATAAAAATTCTCCAAACTATGTAAGGTGACTATAAACGCCGCGAAACGCAGCCAAGGGAATGATATACAACAAATTCGACCCTTCCTAGATGGTTTCCAAATCAAAAATGCAAATTTTTAGATTTTTTATGGCGTTTCATTGCTCGCCGTCAAATTGCCAGTGGCGATTCCTAAGCGAGCAACGTTTTGGCGGAGCCTAAGAGAGTATTTGGGAGGGCGACGCTCCAGCGAAGCCGATATGCGCGAATAGCTCGGCGGGAGCCTTGCCCTCCCGGGCTGTGTTTTGCTCAGCAAAACGTGCCCGGCACGATCGGTCCTGAGCCAAAGCATTGACGATCAGCGAGGATCGGCGAACAACTTCCGAAATACCAATACGCAGCGCAAGCTAGTGAATCTTGGCAATCATGCCGATTTACTAGCTTGCACTGCGGATTGGTATAAAGACCAACCGAGGGAATCATTTCAGAACAATACCTTAGAGCGACTTGAGATACTCAAGAACACTGGCTTTATCTTCCTCGGAAAGTGAGTCAGGAAACAGGTGACCGTCTTTCGATTTCCCGAATTGGGTCGTGTCGAAGTACCAACGGCGGTCAAACGAGGATAAGTCGAGTGGAGTTTTTTCAAAAGTCTCAAAGACAAAGCCGATGCGTCGGGTATCGAGACCTTGTTCCGTCCGACGCCATCGAAGAGGGCGTTCGCTAGGATGCAGAACGTGCCATAGCGTAGGAACGCTCCCGTTATGGAAATACGGCGCAGAAGCCCAGATGCCGTCCAAGGGAGGAGCAATGTAGCCTTCGGGAGAGTGGAGGGTTGCTTGCTGTCCATAGTCAGCAAACCAGCTATCACCGTAATGCTTTCGATAAGTTGGAGTTAACGATTCCCATCGTGCGCGATCCGTGCCGATTTCATCAATCGGTACATTCAATTCAGGGTACTCGGATTGGTCGCCATAGGTGCCGTGGCAGGATGCACAATTTTGGTTGAACACCACCTCTCCTCGCATCGCCAACGTCTGGTCAATCTGGAGCGGATACCTAGGCGGCTTGACTTGCGAGATGAATTGGTAGACTTTTTCGAAGTCCGCTGCCCACTCGCGAAAGCGTTCTGGACCATTCTGACGAGTTAACATGAACTGCATCAGCCCTTTGTGTCCCTTGTCCGCGAATCCATCAATGTACATGTGCGTTTTTCGCGAGAATTGCCACCACGGAGGAGCATCCATGTCATGGTGCAACATGGTTGCAGGGACTCTATCGAGCACGTTTAAGTCTTTGTCGCGAAAACTCATCAAAGCCACCCCAAACATGACGGCGTTGCTGCTCCCGACGGTAGTCCCAAGTGGCATAAACATCGACCCGAGGTCCATATGCCCGAGCTTCATCTTCCTTGTCAACTTGATCTTTCGAACTTGCTCCGTTAACGATTGGAGTGCAAAGGTCGTATTGGGAGCACCAGGGAAAACGGCACCCAATGTATTACCTCCATGACATGCAAAACAATTCATAGTGAATGATTGCGTGTCGGTGTTGGGATTGGTCTTTACGACATACTGCAGCGGTTTCGTTGAGTCATCGGGACGTGTCGAGAGACCAAACGCACGCCAAGTTACTTTGGGTTGAGAGACTTCATGAGTGTCTGAAAAAGGGAGTTTCCAATCGCCCTGTTCAAGTTTGGATAACACTGTCGAGTCGAAATCTGGTTGCAAATATGCGTTCTCAGTCAGAAATCGATATCCTTGACGACCGTCTTCAGACATCTCTTCAAACATCGCCTTGACATGTTCGTTGAGCGAATTTTGGATGGTGGTCTGCTCCTCAGGGTCTGTCTGGATTGCATCTGACTTAAGTGATTCCGCAGACAAAAGCTTGCTTGCCGCATACTCGGGAGATGTCACCCATGCTAAAAAACAAGCGGCGCAGAAAATCACAAAAAAGCGAGCGAATGGTGGGAGCATGGTCGATCGACTCAGACGGTTAAGGTACTAACTTCTTCTAACGTAATAGCCGGACGAAAGTTTTTGTCAACCGATTCCCCAGACGTCCATTCTTTCCAGTTGTCTGGATCGCGATGAACATGATGGTAGGTCGTGTCGCGTTCAACAGGATCTCGTCCAGCTTCGATTATCAATTGCTTAATCTGTTCCACGGTTAGCAATTCAGGCGTTGTCGCGCCGGCATCGTGATAAATCAGCTCATGTCGAACAGTACCGTCAATGTCGTCGGCGCCATATGCAAGCGCCGTTTGAGCCGTCGCAATCCCTAGCATGATCCAGTAGGCTTTCACATGAGGCACATTGTCCAACATCAAGCGACAGATGGCGAGAGTCCTCAAATCCATCAACGCAGACGGCTTCTTAATGCCTGAAAGCTTTGTATTCTCTGGGTGAAACGCAAGGGGAATGAATGTCTGAAAACCGCCGGTTTGGTCTTGAAGCTCTCGCAATCGCAACAAGTGATCGATCCGATGGTATGCGGATTCCACATGACCGTAGAGCATCGTGCAGTTGGTCTTCAGACCGATCTCGTGGGCCGTTCGATGGACTTCGATCCACTTGTGAGAGTTGGCTTTATGCTCACAGAGCTGGTCTCGGACGTCTGGGTGAAAGATCTCAGCTCCACCTCCAGGCATCGAACCAAGCCCTGCTTCTCGCAGGTCCTCAATAATCTCTCTTAAAGGTCGCTTTGTTAAAAACTCAAACCAGCTCATTTCAACAGCGGTCCAAGCCTTGAGGTGCAGCTTGGGATAGGTCTGATGCAGTAACGCAATCATGCCTCGATACCAATCGTAACCCAGCTTATGATGCAAGCCACCTACCACGTGCATCTCGGTGCAACCATTGTCAACCGCTTCACGACCTCGAGCCAAGATTTGCTCGTCAGTCATCACATAACCTTTGGGATCTCGCAAATCCGAACGAAATGCACAGAATCGACAACGATAGACGCAGACGTTGGTGGGGTTCAGGTGGGTATTGATGTTGTAGTAGCCGACGTTCCCGTTGATCCGTTCCCGAACGTAATTGGCGAGTATGCCAACTTCTTGTAACGGTACATCAGGCTCATACAAAAACACCCCGTCATCCATATGCAAACGGACGCCGCTCTCTACTTTATCCCGAATATGCCTTAATCGAGCTCGTAATTCGTTATTCATCATCGTTCACTATCTCTACCTAGATTCTCGCGACACTATTGTAACCAAGCATCTATTCCACCGGACACTAGTAAAACGATTGAAATAACCGCATTGGCTTGAAAGAAGGCAACATTCACTCTCCCCAAATCCTTATCGGACACAATCGAATGCTCGTAGATCAGCACTCCCGCCACCGTGATCATACCGACGGCATATCCCCATCCTAACGAAAGCTCCGGAGCAACCCAAGGTAACGCCGCAAGAGGCACTATCATCACGGCATGACTTATCGCGGCGATTCTCAATGAATTCTTGATGCCGTACCTTGCGGGAATACTATTAAGTCCCAGCTTTTGATCGATCTCTGCGTCTTGACAGGCGTATATCAAATCAAACCCCCCCACCCAGAACAGAACTCCCGCACCGAGCATAATAGCAGGTAAAAGATCAAGTGGACTCTTCGATACAAGCTCGCCACGCAATGCAATCCAAGCACAAATCGGAGCCAACATCAGCGCTGCTCCAAGCCAATAATGAGCCAACGACGTGAAACGCTTTGTATAACTATACCCCGCAAGGAAGACCAAAACGGGAATAGCAAGCATTACAGGCAACCGATTTGGTAAAAACAAAAGCGTGCTACCAACGAATGCAGCAGCAGTTCCCAGCAAGAAAACGACCACACTTCCCCGACTCAGCTTTCCCGCGGGTATTTGGCGTTGGGAAGTACGAGGATTTGCCGCATCGAATTTAGCGTCTACCAAACGATTGAAGGCCATCGCAAAACTGCGTGCGAAAACCATGCACAGAAGAATGCCTATCGCCTGAGACCAAGAAAAACCTACGGAATCTTGTTGCCTCGAAGACAGTATCCAAGCCCAAATACTTGCCAAAATTGCGAACGGGAGCGCAAAGATCGTGTGACTAAATCGAATCAGCTCCAAGTAGTCTCTAATCATGATTCTTGAGTTCCCCAGCGCTTCATAAGATTATGCGGCACATCCAAGTGGTCCAAGATTCTCGCAACGATAAAATCGACTAAACTTATGACGGATTGTACTTCGTGATACCAGCCCGGCATCGCGGGCAGTACGATCGCCCCAGCTTGTGCCGCGCGATACATGTTCTCGAGCTGGAACACCGACATGGGAGTCTCCCGAGGTACCAGGATCAACTTGCGTCGCTCTTTGAGATGCACATCGGCTGCTCGTTGAATCAAGTTGTTTCCTGCCGCATGAACGACCCCAGCCATCGTCGCACCCGAGCAAGGGCATAGCACCATTCCAGCCGTCAGAAACGATCCACTGGCGATCGGTGTCATGTAGTCTTGGTAGTGGTGGACAACCAGTTGCTCAGGAGAATCCAACTGAATCAGCGAGGTCGCGTCGCCCCAGTGGTCCTCTAAACCAACCCATCGATATCGAAGCACATTATCCACAGCGCGAGGATCGGTTGATAATACTAATGAAAGCTCCTGTGCCATCACCGTTGCAGCCGAAGGACTCCAAACCAGATGGACAGTCCGCTTCGCAATAACTAACTGCTGCAATAAACGCACAGCATACACCGCTCCGCTTGCACCCGTCATCGCCAACACGATCGGATGATTCATTTCGTCCCCACATAGAGTGTCGCTACTCCAAAAGTCATGGGCGTTTGCGTTAAATCTCTCAATCCGATGGACGCCATCAAATCCAACATCGCTTGTCCGCTCGGAAACTCCCGAACACTAGCCGGTAAGTAGTTGTAGGCAGATTGGTCGTTCTTCGACAGGGTCTGACCAATCTTCGGCAATACCCAGCGGAAATAAGCGTCATAAAGCTGACTTAGCCCTGGCCAAGTCGGTCTCGAAAACTCCAAGATGACCACTCGCCCTCCAGGCTTACAGACTCGACGCATTTCGTTCAGACCCCGTATAGTCTCCGACACGTTCCGAATACCAAAAGCTACGGTTACGGCTTGGAACAGATTATCTGGAAAAGGAAGTTGTTCGGTGTCCGCTTCGATGAAGCTTAAATTGAGATCGCCAGGATCAGTTGTGGTCTGCTTGCGCCTGGCCCGCTCCAACATTGGAAAGCAGAAATCAGTTCCGATCACCGGAAAATCACCCTTGTTCTTTCGAGCAATTGCAAGTGCCAAATCTCCTGTCCCGGTGCACACGTCGAGCACTGGGTCGGAACGATTGAGTGTCAGCGAGCGTACCGTCCGATTCCTCCAAAGAGTATCAATATTCAAGGACAAAACATGATTCATCAAATCATATTTGGGAGCGATCTCGGCAAACATCTTTTTGACTCGATCACCCGATTTATCAACTGTATTCATGAATTGGAGGAAAAAGGCCCGTTTTGCGAGCGGAACTACTTGAGTATACGACAAAACCGTTGGCTTGAGGGAAGGTTAACCAAGGACAAGTTTCCGGACCAACAATCCCAAAGCCAACTGCCGCTGGGGCTACATGTGCGATCAATTTGCGTAGCCATCAATTACGAAGAAAACAACGCGTACACAACGTAGCAAAGGACGCCCACTGCATTCAGGCTCAGAATAGTCCAAACCATTCGCCTTTTCTTGGAAAATACAGCTTCATTCTCTAAGGTGTCCGATTCCCTCTCGCTAGGTTTGCGATCCGCAATCACATCTGCAAGTAATTTTTGTGCGAGCACGGCAGATTGCGAATCGACCAATACGTCGACACGACCTGGACTGCCGACGCGGAAATCTGATGTGAATTCACCCACGACAGTCGCTGGAATACCGTGCTCAATCAGCGAGTTCGAACATACATGGGCGGAAAAGTCGTCGTGGAAACTAGAAATCGTGACCGTGTCATGTCGGATTTGCATTCCATACCTCTCTGATCAGCACTCTATGTTATTTGCACTCTCTCTGATCTGCACTCTATGTTATTTCCACTCGATGTTATGTTCTGAAACCGAGGCTTGCCAACCTCGGGATAGGTTGTGTCTAGGGTAAGTCAATTTGTTAAGTTACGCAATTAGCCGCCGAGAAAATTGGAATGAAACTTATCCGATAAGCTCATTTAGCACGCTTCCGTGAACATCCGTTAGTCTCCGGTTTACGCCATTGTTATAGAATGTCAGCTTTTGGTGATCGAGTCCTAGCAGATGCAACGCGGTCGCATGAAGGTCGTAGCAATAGCTTGGGTTCTCGATCGCAGCCGATCCGAGTTCGTCGGTCGCACCGTACGAGACGCCCCCCTTGATACCACCGCCTGCCATCCAAGCTGTGAAAGCACTCGGATTGTGATCGCGGCCATTACCTTGTGCTGCCGGTTGACGACCGAATTCCGTGGTGCAGATCACGAGCGTGCTATCGAGCATTCCTCGCGACTTGAGGTCTTTCAACAGAGCCGCGGCGCCAGAATCTAAAATTGGTCCCCAGTAACCATGGTCTCTTACAATATCTTCATGGCTATCCCAGTTCGGTCGGATCGCTTTGGCAGTCGTGTTCTCTGCACCACAATAAATCTGTACAAAGCGAACTCCGCGTTCGACCAATCGCCGCGCCAACATGCATTGCCTGCCAAATGGTCCAATATCTTTGTGGTCCAATTGATACATTGTCTTCGACAGTTCACTTTCGCCATTGATATCGGTCGCTTCAGGCGCACTCACTTGCAGTCTCGCGGCCATTTCGTAAGCTTGAATCCGCGCATCCAGCTCGCTGTAACCATCGTGTCGTTCCTCATGAGCTTGATTCATCATCTCCAAGAAGGCACGACCGTCTTTTTCCGATGGTTGACACAGCGAAGCGAATGAATCAGGCGGAAAAAGATTGGCAATCGGTGGCTTATTCGCATCGGTCTCAAGCGGCGTTCCCTGGTACATCGCAGGCAAGAAACCGGCTCCCCAATTAATCACACCGCCAGGCGGTAAACCTCTTGGATCAGGAAGGACAACATACGAAGGTAAGTCTTCGCTCTCGCTTCCCAATCCGTACGTGATCCAAGCGCCCATACTTGGAAACCCCGGCAATATAAAACCGGTATTCCCCATGAACATCGCCGGTCCATGCAACGCGGACTTGCTTTGCATCGAATGAATGAACGCGATGTCATCCACGCAATCACCAAGCTTAGGGAAAAGGTCACTCATCCATTTGCCGCACTCGCCGCGTTGGCGGAATTGCCAATAACTACCTTGGCAGTTACCTGGTTTGGAAGCAAAAAACTGTAACTTGCCGTCGAGATCAAACGGCTTTCCATTCCTGGCCGAAAGCTCAGGTTTGTAATCCCACGAATCGACATGGCTCAGTCCGCCAGGACAAAATATCTGGATGACCGCTTTGGCCTTTGCCGGGTGATGGCCAGCCTTGGGAGCCAATGGCCCGTCGCTTGCCGCCACCGTTTCGTGCATCATCGCAGCGAGAGCCAGCCCGCCGAATCCAGCTCCTTGAGACATCAAAAAATCGCGACGACTTCTAGGTTGTAATACTGGTCCGGAAGATAACATACTCGCTGGTAACACCCTTTCAATCGACATAGATAAACTCGTTGGTGTTCAGGAGCATCCTACAAAGAGTGAACAGACCATACTTGGCAACTAAACCCAGTGACGATTGAAGTTCGACACTCGAGGGCTCTCTCAGTAATGCTCGCTTAAACGCCAAGCGAATGGCCGCTTGGTCATTGTCCGTTTCACTCGTTACTCTCTTCGAGAATTCGTTGGCTTGCTTCAAAATGAATTCGTCGTTGCTCATCGCAAGCGCTTGAATGGCGTTGGTCGTCGTCACACGCGCTGGAGTCAGATTGGCCGGATCGGGACAGTCAAACGTAGTTAAGAAAACTTGAGGCGTCGTTCGGACGATAAAGCGATAGATGCTTCGCCGATTCAGATCGGGATCATCGCGACTCACATACTTGTAAATCGGTGCATACTCCTCGGTGTACTCAAAGTCGCGATAGCCTGGACCGCCCATTTTCGTGTCGAGCGATCCTGCGACCGCTAGCACTGCGTCGCGAAGAGACTCGGCGTCGAGTCGCTTGAGATTTTGTCGCCAAAGAAGACGATTAGAACTATCGACTTGCGTTGCAAGTTCGTTGGAGTTTGAAGAACGCTGCTTATACGTTTCGCTGGTCACGATCAATCGATGAATATATTTCATCGAATAACCATGGGTGCGGAGTTCGTTGGCTAGATAATCGAGCAGTTCTGGATGCGATGGCATGTCGCCGCCCAGCCCGAAATCGCTCGGCGTTCTTACTAATCCCTGGCCAAAGTGATGATGCCACAGTCGATTCACCAAAACTCGCCAAGTCAACGGATTGTTCGGATCGATGATCCATTGTGCCAGTCTCAACCGACGTTCACCCTCTGGCGTCGATTGATCTCCGAAGTCGGGAATCGCATGAGACGGCCACGCAAAACCCGATGGAGTAACTTCCACCGTTTCATCTTCAGGATTACCACGCCTTTGAACATGGATGATCGGTGTAGTCGACTGCGGTACGACTGTGTAGACCGTCTGGACCTCTGCCCAGGACAATCCATCAAGCTCACGTTGTAAGGCATCGACATCCTGTTTTGCGAGATCGATCTCTCCATCGGAAATGATCGGTTTAGAGCTACTGGCATCGCTCGATACTAACTTGGCATCGCCAATAAACATCAGATCGTGCCCAATGCCATCACCACCGTCGCTAGCAAGCAAAGTCAGAAATCGTGTCGATAAGGGGATCGATACATCCAATGCAACCGAATCGGTTTTCTTGAAATTGTCTCTCAACAGCTTTCGAACTCCATCTAGATAGACGGCAAATCCTCCCTGACTATCCGTGGCAACGGACTGTTTCATGTCGCATCCAAAGCCGACCATTCCTTGTAGTTTCATCTCTCTAAATCTCGTGTCTTTTCGAATGACATCGAGATCGAAAACGATAGCCGCGTTGGAATGAAGACCGAGAATGGAATGGTCGGCGGTTGCGTAGTCGATATCGCCAAGCTTCGTATTGACTTGTGCATTCAATGGTCCGTTTCGAATGGCATCCCAACTCGTACCATCGGTAATTGGCAGATCGACAATCTCTATACCTTCAGCGAGCTCAACTTTCGCATTGTCGACTTTGCCATTCGGTAAGAACACGCCCTTCATTCTCGTCGGCTGTTCCGTATTCGGCTTATCATCCCCTATCGCGGTCAAACGATTCGCTTCGATGTCTTGAAGAAATCCAAGCTTATCCTGAGTCCATTTTCCGTTACCGAGTGTGATACCGATATTGGCTTTTCCAGTTCCGTATCCATCGCCACCGCCAACCATGTCGGCTAAACTGACCGGGTTGTCTTTCAATCTCGCCAGCTTGGCTTTCGATTGCACCAATCGCGACTCGACGGATACTTTCTGCTGGTTTTTTACGGCAGCCTGACGTTCATTCATGGCGCGATCGCCGCGACGCGTACCTGCGAAGACTGCGGCCAGTCCGTAGTATTCGGTTTGTTTGATCGGATCGAGTTTGTGATCGTGACAACGCGCACAGTTGACTGTTATACCCATCGTTGACGCGATGACTTGCGTCAGCATATCGTCCAGGTCGCCCGCACGAGCGGCTCGATTGAGCACCGGACTTGGCGTTTCAACATGGCCGACAAAATCCCATGGTCCCGCCGCAAGGAATCCCGTTGCAACGATCTTGTTCGGATCATCTGGCGCAAGCACATCGCCAGCGATTTGTTCCACGATGAAGTGGTTATAAGGCTTATCGTTATTTAATGAATCGATTACATAGTCACGATATCGCCAGGCGTTAGGTCGAATCATATCACGTTCGAACCCATGTGTGTCGGCATAATGAGCTACATCTAACCAATGGCGCGCCCATCGCTCCCCATAGTGTGGCGATGTTAGCAATACGTCGACCAATCTTTCATAGGCGTCAGCTCGACCGTCTGTCGCAAATTCGGCGATGATCTCAGGCGATGGCGGCAGTCCGAGAAGATCGAAACTAAGTCGCCGGATCAATGTCATTCGATCGGCTTGCGGAGATATGGACAGGTTGTGCTCTTGAAGCTTGCTGCCAACAAAACTATCGATCGACGCATCGGCAGGGAAGTCGGTGCGAAGCGGTTGCACCGACCAATGCTTCATTCGCGGATCTTGGCTTGCCTCCCGGTCCGCATCGGTTTCTGTCCAAACCGCCCCTGCATCAATCCAATCGCGAATCAGCGCCGTTTGCTCGGGTGACAATCGCTCACCCTTCGGCGGCATCATTTCATCTTCATCGGTTGAAATAATTCGATGATAAAGAGGGCTGCTATTACTGGACGCGGCCACAATCGCCGGTCCAGCTTGTCCGCCAGCCATCGCAAACTGTTTGGCATCCAACCGTAGATCCCCGTTCTGCTCAGCGGTGCCATGGCACTCGACACAACGCGACTGCAAGACCGGACGGATCTCTTTCTCAAAATCGATCGCCTTGGCTGCTTCACACGACAAAGCCAGCCAAATCGCAAAGCCGCCGAAGTAGCTACAAGTCGTAATCGTCGATTTGTAAATCATTTAGTAAGGTTTGGTTTGCGAGTAAAACGAAGTCATCTCGTGGTCCGTGAAGACACGCTGGAAGATGACGATATCATCGAGCCTTCCACTTAATAGCCGCTCTTCTTGGTGCCAGTTGCCGATTCTCGCCGGACCAAATACCGCGGCAACTCGCGGATTCACCTGGTCTTCGTTGTCTAAGTCGCCATTGTAATAGAACCGCACGCTCCCCGTATCGGCGTCGTAAGTGACACCGACCAATGCCCAATTGCCAACGGTGTCGCGCCCACTTAACTTCGACGCCGGGTACATCAGTATCTTGTCATCTAGTTTGTCAAACTCGACTCCGACGCGATTTGTGCCTGAGACCGGGAGGATCATATTCTTTCCACCGTTTCGAAACATCCAATGGACCACACCCGTTTGCTGGTCATAGTCGCGTCTGCCGTGATAGATCGATTGCATCCCTTCCGGAAGACTATCTAAGCGAACCCAGGCGAGTATCGTGAACTTCATCGTCTCGCCATTGGCGTCCATCACAGTGTAGTCGCCCTTGTCCACGAATTCGAGAGCATGACTACCTGGGAAACGACCTTGCACACGACGAAAATTTCCTTCCTTGCCGAGCGTTTCCGGGTCATCAAAACTTTCCCAAACCAATAACGATGGGTCGGTCATGTACAGTTGCTTTAGCGTTTCGCAACGGTCTTGTTGCCCACGACGACGTCCCTCGAAAAGGGCCGTATTTTCATCGGGTTTAATAAAGGCAGAATCTCGGAATTGCAAATGTTCTAGTTCATTGCCCCGCATCCTCGCTGCATCACCGGTGACGAGCGTTCGCTTCTCACGCGACTGGGCTATGACCTCGCCATCGAAGACATGCACTTCCGCTCCATCCCTCGCATCCGCATCAACTCCAAAAACCGTTCCCATGTCTTTGACCAAGCCGCCACTAGTGACAACGGTGAAACCATGAGCTGACTCAGGAACATCGGCTGATAGCCGACCGCTTACCAAATACATCCGCTTCGCTGACTCGAATCGAAACTTGGCAGGTGCCTCGACGACAACTCGCGCACCGTCATTGGTCACCAACTCAAGCGTTCCGGTAAGCACATCGCGTGTCTCCTGGCCGATCGACTGCGACTGATCCGCGAGCATCCCCACCGACCTGACAACGGTTGCAAACTGTTTGGTCGATCCTACCCAGAACCATACGCATCCAACGGCGACACTGACGCAGGCCGCCAAAGTCATCCATCGAACTACTGGATGCGTCGCAACGATGAATCTCGTGGCTAACGCCATCGGCTCAGTTTTTATCAGGCCAGCCTCGGCGTGGAGCGCCAAGTCTAACATCAGGTATTCAAGGTACAGCCGCTGCACACTTGGATCGGATTGCATGGCCGTTATTAGAAGTTCTGCTTCCACGACGGTTGCGAAGCCATCGATCTGCTTTTGAATTAGTTCGTCCCACTGCGATTTCATTAGTCAATCATCCTTCGCCAGTGCGTTTTGCACGCACTCGAGCAATGCTTGACGAATTCGGTGAAGCGATTTGTACAAGGACATCGGAGTTTGTCCGCGCCGCTGGGCCAGTTCATCTATTCTACCGCACGTCGAGTACGCTTCTAAAACCAAATTTCGCTGATTTTCTTTCAATTTTTCCAGGCAATGCTTCAACTCGGCACTGCGACGTGAACTTTCCTTGGCAACGTCGACCGAATGCTCCGCCAAGCTATTTACCATCGCATCGTCGAAGACATGCCGATCACGCTGACAGCTTTGTCGGTACTTCAACACTTCCAATCGAGCTACTCCATATGCCCATTTTCGAAAGTCTACTGCCGAGTCATATTTTTCCCACAAGATCACCGTCACTCGTTGCATGACTTCGCCGGCTTCTTCGCGATCACGTAAGAGCGAACGAATAAACAACCGAAGCCCGTTTTCGATCTCGGCGAGCAACGGCAGGAATTCTTCTTGTCTGGAATTATCAGGAGGATGCATCATTGCCGACAGTCGCCAAACTTCTCTACTTCATAGCCGCACTAAGTGTGCTTTTTTGCCATGCGAAGTACCAAATCGATCGAAT
>Ga0105045_10000740_pt1 | contig 24965 bp, 24 predicted proteins | sample MAT02_FD_78089 | JGI IMG/M metagenome (GOLD analysis project Ga0105045, IMG submission 78089) | Freshwater microbial communities from Lake Fryxell liftoff mats and glacier meltwater in Antarctica - MAT-02 (megahit assembly) | ecosystem: Environmental > Aquatic > Freshwater > Ice > Liftoff... | reverse complement strand
TAAGTTAAAAGGACAATTAGCCGAAACAGTTTCGTTTGCAGTGGACGCTGTTGGCAAAGGAAAAGTAATCTACATGGTTGATAATCCTTTGTTTAGAGGTTTTTGGGAAAATGGAAACTTGCTTTTTAGCAATGCGTTGTTTTTGGTCGAGTAAGAAAAAGTTTCGAAATACTTAATCCGAATTGATGTTTGTCAGTTCGGATTTTTTTGTTTTCGTGCCAATTTGTCATAATTCTAAACCTGTTTTTTGGCTAAAACTGTCAATTTTATTCAAAATCGGTCTTGGCACAATCCTTGTCTTTTAGCAAAACGAGTTTAAAAAACGAATTATAATCAAGAATATATAAACAAAAAGTTATGAGTAAAATAATTGGAATCGATTTAGGAACTACCAACTCGTGCGTATCCGTTATGGAAGGTGGAGAACCGGTAGTAATTGCAAATGCAGAAGGAAAAAGAACAACTCCGTCTGTTATAGCCTTTGTTGAAGGTGGCGAAATTAAAGTAGGAGATCCGGCAAAAAGACAAGCGGTAACTAATCCGACCAAAACCATTGCATCTATCAAGCGTTTTATGGGTAACAAATATTCAGAAAGCACTAAAGAAGCAGGAAATGTAGCTTATAAAGTAGTAAAAGGAGACAACGATACGCCACGTGTGGACATTGATGGCCGTTTATACACGCCACAAGAATTATCAGCAATGACGCTTCAAAAAATGAAGAAAACAGCTGAAGATTATCTAGGTCAAACGGTTACTGAAGCTGTGATTACTGTTCCAGCTTACTTTAATGATGCACAACGTCAAGCAACCAAAGAAGCGGGCGAAATTGCAGGTTTAAAAGTAATGCGAATCATCAACGAGCCAACTGCTGCAGCTTTAGCTTACGGTTTAGATAAAAAAGGGAAAGATCAAAAAATTGCTGTTTACGATTTGGGTGGAGGTACATTTGATATTTCTGTATTGGAACTAGGCGACGGTGTTTTTGAAGTTTTATCAACAAATGGAGATACGCATTTAGGCGGAGATGATTTTGACCAAGTAATTATCGATTGGTTAGCTAATGATTTTAACAAGGAAGAAGGCGTAGATTTACGTAAAGACCCAATGGCTTTGCAACGTTTGAAAGAGGCAGCTGAAAAAGCGAAGATTGAATTGTCTTCTTCAACACAAACGGAAATCAACTTACCGTATGTAACCGCTACCGCTAGTGGACCAAAGCACTTAGTAAAATCGTTAACTAGAGCAAAATTTGAACAATTGGCCGAAAGTTTAATTAAACGCTCTATGGAACCTGTTGTGAAAGCATTAAAAGATGCTGGTTTATCAACTTCGGATATTGATGAGGTAATTTTGGTTGGAGGCTCAACTCGTATACCTGTAATACAAGAACAAGTAGAAAAATTCTTTGGAAAAAAACCATCAAAAGGGGTGAATCCTGATGAAGTAGTTGCCGTTGGTGCTGCTATTCAAGGTGGAGTTTTATCTGGTGATGTAAAAGATGTCTTGTTATTAGACGTTACGCCTTTATCCTTAGGAATTGAAACAATGGGTGGCGTGATGACAACGCTTATCGAATCAAATACGACTATTCCAACAAAAAAATCACAGATTTTCTCTACTGCTGCGGATAATCAACCAACTGTTGAATTGCATGTTTTACAAGGTGCTAGACCAATGGCAAATGACAATAAAACAATTGGACGTTTTAATTTAGACGGAATTCCACCAGCATCAAGAGGTGTTCCTCAAATTGAAGTTACCTTTGATATTGACGCCAATGGAATCATCAAAGTTTCGGCAACCGATAAAGGAACTGGAAAATCACACGATATTCGTATTGAAGCTTCTTCGGGATTAACACCAGAAGAAATTGAAAGAATGAAAAAAGAAGCAGAAGTGAATGCAGATGCCGATAAATTAATGAAAGAAAAAGTAGATAAATTGAATGAAGCTGACGGAATGATTTTCCAAACGGAAAAACAATTAACCGAGTTTGCAGACAAATTATCTGACGGAAATAAACAAGCCATCGAAGGAGCGTTGAATGAATTAAAAGCGGCTTATGAATCGAAAGAGGTAGAAACAATTCAACCTGCTTTAGACAAAATTAACGAAGCGTGGAAAAATGCTTCAGAGGAAATGTATAAATCACAAGGCGATGGACAAGAAGCTCAACAAGCGCAACCGCAAGGTGATGCAGGCGGAGATCAAACCCAAGATGTAGATTTTGAAGAAGTGAAGTAATTATTATTTCTCAACATAAATTAAACCGAACTACTTTTTTAGTTCGGTTTTTTTTGTTTTAAACATATTTATAATCACCCAAACATGCGGAAAAGTAATGGCTGCTAAAAAGGAAAAGAATAAAGCATCAAAAAAGTAGTCTTCTCGGAAAATAAAAAACAAAAGTAAAATACCAATCAGCGATACAATCCAATAGAAAAAGGCAGATTTAAAGTATTTTTTAAAATTTTCAAAAGAAACTGAACCATATAAAAAGGTGATTTGATCAAACATGGAAGGAATACTGTGCCACAATATAAAATAAATAGCAAATCCCCAAATAAGCGAAGAGGTTTTAAAAATTATAGCAAAAACAAATAGAAAAAGAAGTTCTTGAACAATTCTTTTTTTGAATTCCTCAGTTTTGAAATACTTGAACAAGCTAATAAGGAGAAAACTGCCCAAAGAAATATAGAAAAAAATAACTATGCTTTCAGACGGAATTGCCGTTCGGGAAATTTCAGAAATTATTTTTTGAACTTCTGCCACATGGAAAATAAAAAGCATACTAAGAATTAGTAAGCCATACGACAGTTGAAATAATAGCGTTAATTTTTTGTGATTATCTACAAAATCACTTTGCCAATGTTGCTCACCAAAATGATATCCACTCACAACTATAAACAATAATAAAGCTAGGGCAGGAAGAAAGTAAAAAAGAAGCACACCAGAACCAACAACTAGTACATAATAAAGTAAAATTTTATAGAACGAATTCGTACTAATTTTAGACTGTGTTTTATCAATTAAGAGCAAATCGTTCGCTCCATGCAAGATTCCAAATGAGAAAATTAGTACAAATCCTATAAATATTTGAATGCTTTCTCCAAAAAAAGAATTAATCCACAAGCCTAAAAAGCTTGCTACGATTGAGAAATTTGTAATTTTAGACATGTTCTGCCGATTTTTTTTTAAATATAATGAAAAAAAAGTAAACAAAATAATATTTAATTTGTTTAATCTTTCTTAGCTTTGTTTAAACAAAAATAATTTAAACACTAATTACCATGAGAAATTTTATGTTAGTTGCGGACTTAGTTCCCAAGTTAGACCCTACCGATTATGTAGGCTTTACTTTTTTTGTAGGCTGTATGGCTATGATGGCCGCATCAGCCTTTTTCTTTTTGTCATTGAGTCAGTTTGACAAAAAATGGCGTACTTCTGTTTTGGTTTCCGGTTTAATTACCTTTATTGCCGCGGTTCATTATTTCTACATGAGAGATTATTGGGCTGCTCACATGGAATCACCTACGTTTTTCCGTTACATTGACTGGGTGTTGACAGTGCCATTAATGTGTCTTGAGTTCTATTTAATTCTAAAAGTTGCTGGTGCAAAACAATCTTTATTGTGGCGAATGATTGCTTATTCAATCATTATGTTAGTTACTGGTTATTTTGGAGAAGCAGTTTACAGAGACAGTGCAGCGTTCTGGGGATTCCTTTCAGGTGTTGCGTACTTTGCAATTGTGTATGAAATTTGGTTAGGTTCTGCCGCCAAATTAGCCAAAGAGGCTGGTGGTGAAATACTAGCTGCTCACAAAATTTTGTGTTGGTTTGTATTAGTTGGATGGTCTATTTATCCATTAGGGTATATGTTAGGCACAGATGGCTGGTACAGTGGTTTACACGCACTAAATTTAAATATTGATGTCGTTTACAACATTGCAGATGCAATCAATAAAATTGGTTTTGGTTTAGTAATTTATACTTTAGCCGTTAAATCAAGCAAGTAAAAAATTGTTTAGAAGAGAATGCCGTTTCAAAATCATTTTGAGACGGCATTTTTTTTATCGTATTGTTTGAAAATTTAACTATCAAAATAGAACAAGAATGAGTTGCTTATAGTCTATATTTTTATTTTCGCAAAATAATAAACATATTTGTGCGAAATACTATTTTATTTCATAACTTTAATCTGAAATAGATAACTTTTTCAGCATGAAGAAAGCAAATCAATTGACGATTCTACTGTTTGTTGTGGCATTAACTGAAATCATCGCAGAATATTTCCGGTTTTTACCGTTGATTTATATTTTTAAACCTTCTATATCCATTATTTTGATGGCATTGTATTGGGTTACTTCAACAAAAAGAGAAGTGCTTTTTTTCCTTACCATTGGAACTTCTCTACTCACCAATATTTTATTTATTCCAAACAACATCGAATTGATTTTTTGGGGTTTAATCGTATTTGTTTTTCACCGAATAATCCACCTTTATTATATTACTAAAGTCACAAAAATAAAAGATATTGTTCCTATTTTGTTGGCCTCGGTTCCTTTTTTACTTATCTTCTTCTATATTTTTTTAGATACTGATTTATTGTCGATAGAAGTCTACTATATTATGATTTTACACAATATTCTGATTTCACTACTTGGTGGTTTTGCCTTAGCGAATTACGTACTGAATGATAATAAAAAAAGTATGTGGCTCACTATCAGTGTATTATTTTTTGTAAGTTTACATTTTATCATTTTTATCGAAAAATTTTATATTTCTCTACAAATTTTTAGACCAATTGCAATGACTTTGAATACATTTGCTTATTATTCTTTTTATAAATTCATCGTAGCTAATGAAAAGAATAGTCAACATACCAATACACTATGAATAGCTTGTTCGAAAACAATAAATTTAGAGGATTGAGCTTGTTGTTTGTCATCCTCATTTTGATTTTATCTGTGGTGGCTTATCTTGAATTGCAATCGTGCGAATACATTCTACGAATTATCTGTATTCCCACTTTAATGATCTTATATTATCTGAATTCTGTTTCAAAAAGTAAAATATTCTTATTTTCATTATTGATGGCAACAGTATCCAATATATTATTTATCCCAAATGATATTTTCTATTTAAAATATGGATTAATCGCTTTTTTAATCTACCGAATCATTACGTTATTCATCGTGCTGAAAAGTTCGCCTAAACTGGCTTTTTTTTCAGTAGCAATTGGAAGCATTTTTTTCTTATTTCCCTTGCTTTATTTCATCATATTAATTGAAGAATCGATGGGCGAAAGCTTTTTTGTTGGATTAATCAATATTATTTTGGTTTCTATTTTGGGCGGAATGGCTTTAACCAATTATTTGTTAGAATCTAATTTAAAGCATATTTCGCTCTTAGCCAGCACGTTACTTTATACGTTTTTAGTATTATTGTTCGTGATTCAGAAATATTTCCTTCATATTTCAATTTTTAATCCACTGCGGGTCATTTTGTTAATGGCCGCACATTATATTTTCTGCATGTATGTGTTATTGGTCGAGAATGAAAAATCAATTTCGAACGTAAAACTATAAATTGGATGTAAGCAAACAAGGAACAACTTTCTGATTTAGAAGTCTTTTTTATACTAACTGCTATTTTATTTAGTAAAACGTAGCTGAATAGCTTAAAGCGATGTTAATTTGAAGTAGGTTTTAAGTAAACTTTTATTACTGAAATTGTTTTAGGAGCTGGTAAACAAAGTAGTTGTAAAAATCAAATGTATTCAAACATCAAACCATTATGGATTTGCCTCTTGAAATTATAGCAGAATCAGTGTCAAAATAAAAATCTATTCTTCCCAAATTTATTCCGTAACAACCCACTTGATTTACTAAAACATCTTTTTCATCTAAATTTTTTAGTACTGTTGGTTTTTCTAAAAAAGTATGCGTGTGTCCACCAATAATTAAGTCAATATCTCGCGTAAGTGCAGCTAATTTTACATCACATATTTTAGTTGGATCATTTTTATAAACATAACCCAAGTGTGACAAACAAATAATTAAATCACATTTTTCTTCGTGTTTTAGTTTCTTTGCAATGTCTGACGCGATTTCAACAGGGTCGAGGTATTCCGTTTCTTTATACATTTTTTTATCCACTAAGCCGGCTAATTCTACGCCAAGTCCGAAAACGCCCACTTTTATTCCGTTTTTATAAAATAGATCATAGGGTTTTACAAAACCATTCATAATCGTATTTTCAAAATTATAATTGGCAGACAAAATTTTGAAATCGGCATAAGGCATTTGTGCGGCTAAACCCTCAATGCCATTATCAAATTCATGATTTCCAATTGTGGTGGCTTCATAGCCTAATTTCGACATCAATTTGAATTCTAATTCACCGCCATAATAATTAAAATAGGGTGTTCCCTGAAAACTATCGCCGGCATCAAGCAAAAGTATATTAGGGTTTTCTTTTCGAATTTGTTCAATCAAAACGGCTCGTTTCACAATTCCGGCTTGATTGGCATATTTTGGATGATCGGCTGGAAAAGGATCAATATGACTATGCACATCATTGGTATGTAAAATCGTTAAATGTTTGGTTTTTATCGTTTCAAAACCACTTAACGGAATCCCGCTTAATCCAATTAAAGCACTAGTTGAAGCCGTATTTTTTATGAATTCTCTTCTTTTCATGGTATTTCTTACTTCGATTCGATGATAATTCTTGGTTCAGGTGAGGCAATGACTTCATTTACGTCTTTAAAATAATCAATCAACACATTTCTAATTTTATAATCTAAATCAAAAACACCTTCATTCTTTAAAAAGAAAACCATATTATCGCCGCCATTCGACAAATAATCGGAAGTGGCCACATAATAAACTTTTTGTAACTCAAGTGCTTTTCCTTGAATTGTAATCGATTTTACGGATAACGAATCGTCTAAGATTACTTTTAAACCACTTAACGGATGCGGTTTTCGTTCTTGTATAAGATAATCTACTAATGATCTAATTTCAATTCCCGATAAGGCAACCACAATCATATTATTTTCAAACGGCATAACTTCAAAAGCAGTTCGCGTTGTTACAGTTCCTTTTGGAATGATAGAACGAATGCCGCCGTGATTCAATAAGCATAAATCAACCTTTTTTTGATAGCGTTTAATAAATAGTTTATCGCTTTCCATCAAACAAACATCTGCCATAAAATTGCCAATATTACTCTGCCATTCGCCTTTACTTTTATCTAACGTTACTGGACAAAAAGCCAAAACGCTGTCTAAATCTTTATTGATATGTGTGCGGTATGGTTTTATAAAGTTTTCAATATCAGCATTTTTCGCCGTAGTATCGGAAACACTTAGTTGTTTGCCCTCAATCTTTACAATTTCATAAGAAGATTTACAGCTTACAAACAATAATAAAAATGTTATAATTAACACAAAAAGTTTCCGTGGAATAAGATAGTTTATTAGTTTTAGCATCGAAAAAACAACTTTAATTCAGTAAATTTGTAAACCAAGTAAAGGTACAATGTTTTTAAAATTTTTTAAGAATTTTTCCGCAAAAAGAATATTAAATAAAAGTTCATTACATGTTAATACCGAATTTTCTAATAAACCAATTCAAAAGCTAGGTTTATTAGTAGATGAAACTTTTTTTGCAGAAAAAGACAAAGTAGTTCAACTGTTGATAAACAATGGAATTGAAGCTAAAAATATAACAGTTTTGGCATTCAAAAATAAGTATAAAAAGAAGGAAATCGTTGCTTATCCGCATTATAGTAAAGAAGATGTATCTTGGTTAGGAACAATTGAAAACAAAGATGCCCTCGATTTTATTGCGCAAGAATTTGATTTGTTAATTAGTTTTTATGACCAGAAACAAATTCCGTTGGTAATTGTAACGCATCAGTCAAAAGCCGATTTTAAAGTTGGTTTTGCCGAAGTGGACAAACGATTAAATCATTTTATGATAAATACTGCGATGGAAAATTATACTATTTTTGTAGAAGAACTTTTTAAATATTTACGAATTTTAAATAAAATAAAATAAGATATGCAATCGCTCATCGGAACTGGAGTTGCTCTTGTCACGCCTTTTAAAAAAGATTTTTCGGTTGATACGGAAGCCTTAACGCGAATCGTAAATTTTCAAATTAAAGGTGGGATTGATTATTTGGTCATACTCGGGACTACGGCAGAAAATGCCACATTATCAGAATTAGAAAAAAACCTAGTCATTGAAACTATAATTAAAGCCAATCAAAATAGATTGCCGCTAGTTTTGGGCATTGGCGGCAATAATACACAACAAGTTGTGGAAGAGTTAAAAACCAGAGATTTAACTCCTTTTGTCGCGATTTTATCGGTTTCACCTTATTATAATAAACCTACGCAAGAAGGGATTTATCAGCATTTTAAATGCATTGCTGCGGCATCCCCGCTTCCCATAATTTTATATAATGTTCCTGGAAGAACAGCTAGTAATATGTTGCCAACAACCGTAATGCGTTTAGCGAATGATTTTAAAAATATTGTCGCCATTAAGGAAGCGGCCGGCGATATCGTGCAAGCAATGAAATTAATTCAGCACAAACCAAAAGATTTTCTTGTCATTTCAGGTGATGATATGATTACGTTACCCATGGTTTTAGCTGGTGGAGCTGGTGTAATTTCTGTAATTGGAGAAGGTTTCCCAAAAGAATTTTCAACAATGGTTAGACACGGGTTAGATAAAAAAGTGACGGAGGCGTATGCCTATCATTATTTAATTGCAGATGCTATTGATTTAATTTTTGAACAAGGAAATCCTGCGGGAATTAAAGAAGTTTTTAGCGTTTTGGGCTTGTGCGAAAATACAGTTCGCTTGCCTTTAGTTGCTGTCAATGAAGATTTGGCTAGTCGAATAGAAAAAGAAGTAAAAAAAATAGCAGAAAAGAAATAGTAATTTAAAAAAGAAAAAATATGTTATCAGTAAAAGTAGCAGAAGCATTAAATAAGCAAATTAAGATGGAAGGTGATTCTTCACAAGTTTATTTATCCATGGCATCTTGGGCAGAAGTGCAAGGTTTTGAAGGAATTTCAACTTTTATGTATGCTCAATCAGATGAAGAACGGATGCACATGTTGAAACTTATAAAATATGTCAATCAACGTGGTGGCGAAGCAAAAGTAGGAGCTACTTTAGAACCTAATTTAGACGTGACTAACTTCAAAGCCTTATTCAAACAACTTTTAGAACATGAAATTAAAGTTTCTGAAAGTATCAATAATTTGGTTGGCATTACCTTAGACGAACGTGATTTTGCTACTCATAACTTTTTACAATGGTATGTAGCGGAACAAATTGAAGAAGAAGCAACCGCTCGTTATATCTTGGACAAAATCAATTTAATTGGCGATGATAAAGGAGGATTATACCTTTTTGATAATGAAATGAAGAATTTTGTTAGCCCAATTGCGCCCGTATAATAAATAGGAGAGGTTAAATAAATGATAAAAGTAGTCTATTTGTAGACTGCTTTTTGTTTTTTTACGCTGTCAAAAGACTTTGACAAAATGTTTTGTAGTCTGCAATTAATGACTAAATTTGCAGTTCGATTTTTAGAATCTTAATTTCTTTAAAAACCGGACATAAAATCAACCTAATGAATAAATTGTATTTCGTATTTTTATTTGCCTTATCGTTAATTTCATGTGGACCATATCAAGACGCCTTAAAAAGTGAAGACGTTGCTGTGAAGTATGCCGCGGCAGAAAAGCAATACGAAGCTGAAAAATATGAAAAAGCAATTCGTTTGTTTGAACAAATTGCTCCAGCTTATCGAGGAAAACCACAAGCAGAGAAAATGTTTTACATGTACGCACAAAGTTATTTTAAAACGAAACAATTTTATTTGGCAGGATATCAATTTGAAAGCTTCGCTTCTTCCTATCCCAAAAGTGAAAAAATCGAAGAGTGTTCTTATTTAGGGGCATTTTGTTATTCAAAATTGTCTCCTATTTACACGGTAGACCAAATAGACACGTATAAAGCACTTGACAAAATGCAAGGTTTTATTGATAATTATCAAGAGTCTACTTATAGCGCTGGTGCAAATGAAATTGTAAAATCCTTACGGGAAAAAGTAGAAAAAAAAGCATTCGAAAATGCTAAACAATATAATACTATTTATGATTATAAGGCGGCCATGGTTTCTTTAGAGAATTTTATTTCAGATTATCCTGGAACCCCCTTTAAAGAAGCCGCATTGTATTATAAATTTGATTCTGCTTATTTTTTGGCAATTAATAGTGTAGATTATAAAGTAGAAGAACGATTAAAAACTGCCAAAGAAGCGTACGATAAATACATTAAAAATTCTAACTCTTCTGAATTTAAAGAAAGAGCAGACGATTTGATGGCTAAAATAAACCAAAATTTACAACAATTTTCAAAATAGAAAGAAAGTCATGGATTTAAAAAAAACAAATGCTCCGGTGAACACGATTACGTATGATAAAAGAGTAATTGAAGAACCAACTGGTAATGTGTATGAAGCAATCACCATTATGGCAAAAAGAGCCAATCAAATTAATTCTGAAATTAAAAAAGAATTAATTGAAAAATTGGAAGAATTTGCGACTTACAACGATAGTTTAGAAGAAATTTTTGAAAACAAAGAACAAATTGAAGTTTCTAAATTTTATGAAAAACTTCCAAAACCGCACGCTTTAGCAGTGCAAGAGTGGTTGGAGGGTAAAATTTATTACCGCGATACCACCAAATAAGAACGCTATGTCAGTTTTAAAAGGAAAAAAAATACTGCTGGGAATTTCCGGTGGAATTGCCGCCTATAAAACTGCAAACTTGGTTCGATTATTTATAAAAGCAGGTGCTCATGTGCAAGTAATCATGACGCCTGCTTCTAAAGAATTTGTCACGCCATTGACACTTTCTACGCTTTCAAAAAATGCTGTTTATTCTGATTTTTATAACGAAGAAGCAACTTTATCTTTGGAAGCAAAAACCATTCAAAATCCCGTTTGGAATAACCATGTTGAATTAGCTTTAAATGCTGATATCATGCTTATTGTTCCTGCAACAGCAAATACGTTGGCAAAAATGGCCAATGGTGTTTGTGATAATTTGTTGTTGGCAACTTACTTATCGGCAAAATGTCCAGTTTATTTTGCTCCAGCGATGGATTTAGATATGTATAAACATCCCACTACAATAGCAAATTTTCACAAACTTCACGTGTTTGGAAATATAATTATTCCAGCTGAAAAAGGAGAATTGGCCAGTGGTTTATCTGGTGAAGGCCGAATGGCAGAACCAGAGAATATTATTACTTTTATTGAAAATCACCTGCTGAATCAGATGCCGCTCAACGGTAAAAAAATTCTGATTACTACAGGCCCAACTTACGAACCAATTGATCCTGTTCGCTTTATAGGTAATCATTCTACTGGAAAAATGGGTTTTGATATTGCCGGTCAAGCCGCACTTTTCGGGGCAAAAGTTACCTTGATAACAGGCCCAAGTCATTTGCAGTTGGCCGATTTAAACGTAGATGTAATTCGGGTAAATACAGCCGATGAAATGTATGAACAAGCCCATCGTTTTTTTGCAGAAGTTGACATTGTGATTGCCGCGGCTGCCGTGGCTGACTACAAACCAAAAAAAATAGCACTCCAGAAAATAAAAAAGGTAGAAGATACGTTTATAATAGAGTTAGAAAAAACAAAGGATATATTAGCTTCGCTAGGAAAAATTAAAAAAAATCAGTTTTTAGTGGGATTTGCTTTAGAAACTGAAAATGAAATTGAAAATGCAAAGTTAAAAATCCAGAAAAAAAACTTAGATTTGATTGTTTTAAATTCTCTTAACGATAAAGGAGCTGGCTTTGGAAAAGCAACCAATAAAGTAACTTTTATTGATAAATCTTTTGAAATCACGCCCATGAATTTAAAATCAAAAGAAGAAGTTGCAGCAGATATTTTAAATAAAATTATAAAATTAAATCATGCATAAATTACTAGTTGTTTTTATTTTGATGGCTTTTGGATTTGCTCACAGTCAGGAGCTTAACTGTGTTGTTAGCATCAATTCTGAGCGTGTTACTGCAAATGATCAAAAAGTTTTTAAAACTTTAGAGACGTCCTTAAGTGAGTTTGTGAATAAAACAAAATGGACAAGTCAAGATTTCAATCAAAATGAACTTATCCAATGTTCAATGTTTATCAATGTATCTGCAATAGAGAGCACGACATTTACAGCAACTATTCAAATTCAGGCTTCTCGACCAGTTTACAACTCTATTTATACAACACCTATTTTTAACTATAATGATAAAGATTTTGTTTTTCGATATGTTGAATTTGAAAGTTTAAATTTTAATCCCAACAGTTTTGATTCGAATTTAATTTCTGTTGTGGCCTTTTATAGTTACATCATTTTAGCGTTAGATGCAGATTCTTTTGAACCCTTAAAAGGAACGCCCTATTTAGAAATGGCTCAAAATGTAATGAGTGTGGCTCAAACTGGAGGTTCTAAAGGTTGGTCACAGTCTGATGGAATGCAAAATCGGTTTTTTTTGGTGAGTGACTTGCTTTCCAATACGTTTGACCCAATCCGAGAAGGATACTATGAATACCATGCAAAAGGCTTAGATAAGATGGCAGACGATTTGAAAGTAGGCAAGGAAAATATAAAATTAGCGTTAATGAATATGGCGGCAATTCACTATGTTCGACCAAATGCGTTTTTAACGCGTATTTTCTTTGATGCGAAATCAGATGAAATCACCGATATTTTTAAGGAAGGTCCATCCGTAGAAGCAGCAGAATTGGTAGATAATTTAAATCGATTATCACCTTTAAATGCATCCAAATGGGGAACTATTCGCCTTTAATAACTTTGTTCAAATATTCCTTTTTTCATTCCTTTCTTTTTTGATATTTTAAGTATCTTGCAGTTGATAATTTGCACGCAAAACAGCTATGTTAACTTCTTTGTCCATTCATAATTATGCCTTAATTGAAAAATTGTCTATCGATTTTTCAGCAGGTTTTTCTACGATTACTGGTGAAACCGGTGCAGGAAAATCCATTCTTTTGGGAGCTCTCGGGTTGGTTCTAGGAAAAAGAGCCGATTTGTCTTCCCTAAAAAATAAAGAAGAAAAATGTATTATCGAAGGATATTTTTCCATTACAAAGTATATGTTAAATGATTTTTTTGAGCAACATGAATTGGATTATGATGACGCTACCATTATCCGACGAGAAATTTTGCCGAGTGGAAAATCCCGTGCTTTTGTCAATGATAGTCCTGTCAATTTAAACGTTTTAGTAGAATTAAGTGAGTTTTTATTAGATATTCATTCCCAGCACCAAACGCGAGAATTGATCGAGGAAACGTATCAATTTGAAATTTTAGATGCTGTGGCTTCCAACCACTCTTTGTTAGCTTCTTATCGTATGCAACTTAAAAATTACCAACGCCTTTTAACTGTTTTAGCTACTGAAAAAAGAGCGTTAGCAGAACGGATAAAAGAGCAGGATTATATACAATTTTTATTTTCTGAATTAGAAGAAGCAAAACTGATTGAAGGCGAACAAGAGGAAATGGAAGTCCAATTAGAACAATTAAATAACGCTGAATTAATTAAAGAACAATTAGACAAAAGTCTGATGTTGCTTGATAATGAGCAATTTGGAATTTTACCTCGTGTAGTAGAATGTAAACAAACAATTCAAAAAATTACTACTTTCTCTGCGGAATATAAGCAACTCTTTGAACGATTAGAAAGCAGTTTTATAGAACTAAAAGATGTTGCAACCGAGTTAAATCAATTGGTAGAAACAGTGGTAAATGAACCCTCAAAAGTTGCGGTAATTTCACAAAAGTTGCAACTCATTTATACTTTACAAAAAAAACACCTAGTGCAATCGGTTTCAGAATTATTGCAGATTCAAGCTGATTTAGATGGAAAAGTGAGTTCACTCGATAACTTAGAAAAGTCAATTTTAACCAAAGAATCGCAACTTGAAGTTGAAAAATCAACATTAATTTCGTTAGCGGATAAAATTCATCAAAATAGAATAAGTAATGTTCCAGATTTGATTGAAAAATTAACGGCTATGCTAACGCAGCTTGGAATGCCGATGGTTCAATTTAAAATTGAGTTAAAAACCATTGCCACTTTTTTAGCAAATGGAACAGCGGAAATTCAATTTTTGATTTCTACCAACAAAGGTTCCGATTTCGGATTGATGAAAAAAGTTGCCTCTGGCGGCGAATTATCGCGAATTATGCTCGCTGTAAAAGCGATTTTAGCGAATTATTCTAATTTACCTACTTTATTATTTGATGAAATCGATACAGGTGTTTCAGGTGAAGTTGCCAATAAAATGGGCGATATCATGAAAGAAATGAGTAAGAGTCGTCAAATTTTCGCTATCACACATTTACCACAAATCGCCGCCAAGGGAAATCAACATTATAAAGTATATAAAACTTCTGTTGGTCAAACTACTACCTCAGAAATTAAGTTATTGTCAACAGAAGAAAGGGTAATAGAAATTGCCCAAATTTTATCTGGAACAACGGTGACGGACTCAGCCCTAAATCATGCAAAAGCATTATTAAACTGATTTTTTAACTATATTTGGAGCGTTATATCAATTAAAATTAAATAAGTATGTATAATTTATTAAAAGGAAAAAGAGGAATTATATTTGGAGCTTTAGATGAGAATTCTATTGCTTGGAAAACAGCAGAACGGGTGCATGAAGAGGGCGGAACTTTTGTCTTAACCAATGCTCCAATTGCGATGCGAATGGGTACAATTAAACAATTAGCAGAAAAAACAGGGGCTCAAATTATTCCTGCCGATGCAACTTCTGTTTCAGATTTAGAGAACCTTGTTGAAAAAGCCACAGAAATTTTAGGCGGTAAGTTAGACTTTGTCTTGCATTCCATTGGTATGTCGGTTAATGTGCGAAAAGGAAATCAGTACACTATGCAAAATTATGATTTCACTACTAAAGGTTGGGATGTTTCAGCCGTTTCATTTCATAAAGTAATGCAAGTTTTGTATCAAAAAGATGCGATGAATGAATGGGGAAGTGTTGTGGCATTAACCTATATGGCAGCTCAACGTGTTTTTCCAGATTATAATGATATGGCCGATAATAAAGCTTATTTGGAATCGATTGCTAGAAGTTTTGGTTACTTTTTCGGGAAAGATAAAAAAGTGCGAGTAAACACCATTTCTCAATCGCCAACACCAACAACGGCCGGTCAAGGCGTAAAAGGCTTTGATGGATTTATTAGCTATGCTGAGAAAATGTCGCCATTAGGAAATGCTACGGCTCTGGATTGCGCAAATTATACGATAGCCATGTTTTCTGATTTAACCAAACGAGTAACCTTACAAAATTTATATAATGATGGCGGGTTTTCTAACATGGGAGTTAGTCAAGACGTTATGGAATATTTCACTAAAGAATAATTTCTATTTTCTACAAAAAAAACGATGCTCATAATTAAGTTCATGAGCATTTTTCGTTATATTTATCCATTGAAATTTAAAACCAATAAAAAATGAAAAAAATTACGCAATGCTTATTTTTACTTATGGGATTGACGGCGTTCGCCCAGTTTCCCGAAAGTTTTGAAACGACTGTCCCACCCACAGGTTGGGCTTCGTTTAGGGGCGCTAATGGTTTAGGAACTGGCTTTGATTGGACAACTACTACCGTTATTGCAAATGTGCAAGATGGAGTTCAAGCCGCATTTGTACGGTATGAAAATGTAGTTGGTGGTTTAGCGGAAGATTGGTTAGTAAGTCCGATACACACGGTGACTGCACCGAATACGTCATTAACTTTTTATCAAAAACAAGGATTTACAGCTGCTTATGGTACTACGTATAACATTAGAGTGTCAACTACTTCCCAAACAGCGATTGGTAGTTTTACGACTGTATTATCTCAAACAGAAGCGGACTTAAATGTGACAACAATGACACAAAGATCGGTTGATTTAAGTGCTTTTGTAGGTCAAAGTATCTATATCGCTTTTGTGATGACTAATGATAATGGTGATAATTGGGCAATTGACAATGTAAATATGGAGTCAAGTGTTGCAGCACCAAGTTGTGCAACCGTTATTTCCCCTCTAGACGAAGCAACGAACGTACCGGTTGGCATTGTTACTTTTGCTTGGAATGCTCCAACAACGGGCGGAGCAGCAACATCGTACGATTTCTTTTTGGGATTAGATCCAGATGATGTCAACATTTTATTAGGTAATTATACTACAACTACGCTACCAGTGGGATTAGCAGATTTTAATTTTACTTTTTACTGGAAAATTGTCCCTAAAAATGCAGGCGGAAGTGCTGTAGATTGTCCAGTTTGGGTATTCACTACGCAAGAACCTCCAGGATTTTGTCTAAACGCTCCAAATGGTCAATGGCCGAGCGGTGGAGATGGTTATTCTCCTAACGCTTGTGACGGAATTACCGATAATGTTATTACCGAAAGTGGTTTTGCGGGTGAGTTTTCATTAGTAAATGTAATTGCCGGCGAAACCTATATCTTTAAATCAGGAACAACTGATTTTATTACATTAAGTGCAGATGCTGGTGCTACCGCTGCGGCTTTTGGTGCTACTCCTTTAACTTGGGAAGCCACTGCAACGGGACAGGTGTTTTTTTATTCACATACTGATGACCAATGTGCAGTAGATGACGACGAAAGAACGCGCTCTATAACATGTGGTCTAGTTTCTACTGATTTTCCTGATTTTATAAATTTACAGTTTCCTTTTGACGCAACAATTGCCCAAAATGGTTCGGCTATTATTTATGCACAAATTTTCGAATCTGGTTTAACAGATACAACTTCTGGTCAAGCACCGGGAATTACTGCCTGGATTGGAGTTAGTCCTGAGGGTGAGAATACAAATCCAACTACATGGACAAACTGGATTCCAGCAACCTTTAACGTAGAAGTTAATAATAATGATGAATACCAAGCTGAAATTGGTGAAGGTTTAACACCTGGAACATACTATTACGCTTCTCGATTCAGACTGAATAATGGAGATTTTGCTTATGGCGGTTCAAACAATGGGTTTTGGGACGGCACTACGCACCTAAGCGGAGTTTTAACCGTGACCGAAGCTGTTTTTGAAGGCTGTTTGAATGCTCCAAATGGATTATTTCCAGAAGAAACTTTTGTGCCTGCGTGCGTAGGAAGTGGCGAAAATATTAATGTTTTTTGCTATTCTGGTGAATATACTAATGTTGATATAACTGCAGGAACTGCGTACACTTTCTCAAGCAGCATTGCAACGGATAGAGTTACCATTGGAAACGAAGATGGAACAGTTGTTTTAGCATTTGGAGTTACGCCATTAACATGGACTTCTACAGTTACAGGTATTGTTCGTTTTTATTTACACGATGATGGTGCATGTTCTACCTCTACCGCATTTAGATCGCGATTAGTTTCTTGTGGAGCTGAACCTGACGCACCAGCAAACGACAACTGTGCGGATGCAATCGCTTTAACAGCTGGCGGTGTTTTTGCCGATTTTCCTTTAAATACGACTAACTTTGGAGCAACAGTTGTTGTAACTGATCCAGTTCCTACTTGTGCCGCATTCAATTTTGAAATTAGTGGTAAAGATGTTTGGTATAGTGTAGCTGTGCCAGCTTCTGGAACATTAACAATTGAATTGCAAGACGATGGTGGAGTGGATGATACTGGAATGGAAGTTTACACCGGCTCGTGCGGAGCATTAACAGTGGTAGATTGTAATGATGATTTTGATGGGTCTTTATTTTCTATAATAGATTTAACTGACTTGGCTGGTCAAACGGTTTTAGTTAGAGTTTGGGGGTATAACGGAACGCAAGGTTCGTTCGTAATTTCTGCATATGATGGTTCATTAAGTTCAGCGTCATTTGATAATACTAATTTTACCTATTATCCTAACCCGGTTAAAGATGTTTTAAACGTATCTTATATTTCAAACATTTCTAAAGTAAGTGTAATTAATCTGTTAGGTCAACAAATGATTTATTCTGAAATGAATGCAAATCAAGGTCAAGTAGACATGTCTGCTTTAGCAACAGGAACTTACTTAGTAAAAATAACTACGCAAGATAATCTTGAAAAAACGATCAAAGTAATTAAGCAATAATTTACTTTTAAATTGATTTCAAAAGCCACGCAAACCGCGTGGCTTTTGTTTTTTAACTGTATATTTGTTAAAATTTTGACATGTATTTTTCAATCATCATCCCTGTTTTTAATCGTCCTGATGAAATCGAGGAACTGTTAGCAAGTCTTGTTCTTCAAGATTATGCCAAACCGTTTGAAATCATTGTTATAGAGGATGGTTCAACATTAACGTGTGAAGCTGTTTTGTCAACATTTTCATCAAAATTAAATAGCAACTATTTTTTTAAACCAAATTCTGGTCCCGGTGACTCGAGAAATTTTGGAATGCAAAAAGCCACGGGTGACTATTTTATTATTTTCGATTCCGATTGTATTATTCCTAGTAATTATTTAGTAAAGGTAGAAGAAGCTTTGACTACTAATTATGTTGATTGTTTTGGCGGTCCAGATAAAGCCCTAAAAAGTTTTTCAGACGTTCAAAAAGCAATTAATTTTAGCATGACTTCTTTTCTCACTACTGGTGGAATTAGAGGAGGCTCAGAAAAAATGGGTAAATTTCAACCGCGCAGTTTCAACATGGGAATCTCCAGAAAAGCATTTGAGGTTTCAGGCGGTTTTGGACTCATCCATCCCGGGGAAGATCCTGATTTATCGATACGTTTGTGGAACTTAGGATTTAAAACGGCTTTATTTAAAACGGCTTTTGTGTATCATAAACGAAGAATTGATTGGACTAAATTTTACAATCAAGTTTACAAATTCGGAAAAGTCCGTCCTATTTTGTCGCAATGGCATCCTGCTTCTAACAAAATAACCTTTTTCTTTCCAACGCTGTTTATTATTGCTTTAGACATTGCAATAATCGCCTTTTTATTTGGGTTTTATTTCCCTGTTTTCTGCTTTATTGCTTACTTTCTAGTGCTGTTTTCAGTAGCAGCAATTAAAAATAAAAGTTTGAAAATTGGAGTATTAAGCGTAGTTGCTACTGCTATTCAATTTTATGGATATGGAATTGGTTTTTTGCTTTCTTATATTGTTGTAACCCTTTTTAAGAAAAATCCTGAAGTTGAATTTCCTGAACTATTTTTTAAAAAGATAAAAAATGACTAAAATAATTGGTTTAACAGGCGGAATTGGTAGTGGAAAAACAGTGGTTGCTCAACTTTTTTCTTCAAAAGGAATTCCCGTTTATATAGCCGATGTCGAAGCAAAAAAACTAATGGAATCTAAAGCGATGGTTTTAAAAATTACAAAAGTTTTTGGAGCTGACATTGTAGATAACCACAAAATTAATCGCACTAAATTGGCGGCAGTTGTTTTTAATCAACCTGAAAAACTTACTCAATTAAATGCAATTGTTCATCCAGAAGTGCAAGTTCATTTTAAAAAGTGGTTGCAAAAACAGCATACGCATCCTTTTATAGTCAAGGAAGTCGCTATTTTGTTTGAAACTGGTGGTGATAAAAACTGTGATAAAATAATCTCCGTTGTTGCTCCAATTGCGATGCGGTTGCAACGCGTTATGCAACGTGACCAAGTGACGAAAGAATCCGTATTAGCTCGTATGAATAATCAATGGACGGATGAAGAACGAATCTTAAAAAGTGATTTTGTAATTGAAAATACTGATTTAGAACAGACTAAACGCAAAGTGGACGAAATTCTTAAAGTGTTGAATAATCTATAAAAATTACATACGTTGTTAATGTTTGGTTAATCTATCAACAAGCCAAATGTTAAAATGTTAAATTTGTGGCGATGAATAGAGTTCTATTTAAATTATTGGTTTTTTTAATGAGTGTTTCACTTGTTGGAATAATTCTGGTTCAGGTATATTGGTTTAATTCGTCGATTGAAAATAATCAAGAACAATTTAAATTTCACGTCAAGCAAGTACTAGGTAATGTAGCTAGTAATATGCAGGAACAAGAAATTTTGTCGTTTGTAGATAAAATTAATCAGTTTAAAGACAGCACTGGCCAAGATAAAGTGGATGCTGATTTTTTGGAATTTGGTTATTATCAACGGAATTCGCAAACCAACGAAACGATTATCTATTCAAACAGCATTAATTCGCAGGATTTTACGATTTCGCCTTCGTTCTTTGATAAAAAATTAGACAGTTTTAAAGCAAAAAGTTTTACGTCGAACCGTAAGACAGAGATTTATCATAATGGAATTGATAAATCGGGTTTGCAGAATACGTTGCGACCTGATACAAAAATTGAAAAATCAGGAAAATTAAAAGTATTAGATAAGCTGCTTTATGACATTTCTTTTAGTGATATTGCGTTAACTTATCCAATTCAACGCAGAATTTCAAACGAGAAATTGCAAGAATTGCTTAAAAGACAATTAACTGAATACGGTATAAATACGCCTTTTGAATTTGGAATTTATAGCAATGGGTTGGCAACAAAAGTAAAATCAAGTAAATTTAAATTCAATAAAAACGACACCTATAGTATTCCAATTTTTACGGATAATGATGGCAGAAGTCAATATCAATTGTTAGTGAGCTTTCCCGAAAAGAAAAAATTTATTTTTTCAGATTTGATTGGAATTGCGATTTTATCGCTGCTTTTTACCTTAATAATCATCATTGCCTACACTAATGCTTTAAATCAATTATTTAAGCAACGTCAGATTTCCGAAATAAAAACGGATTTCATTAATAATATGACGCATGAATTTAAAACACCGATTGCTACGATTAACTTGGCGTTAGATGCCATAAAAAATCCGAAAGTAATTGATGATAAAGAAAAAATTCATCGGTATCTTCAAATGATTCGCGATGAAAACAAACGAATGCATGCCCAAGTTGAAAATGTGTTACGTATTTCGAAATTAGAAAAAAGAGAGCTTGAAATTAATAAAGAAGCGACTGATGTGAATGAGATTATCAACGATGCAATTGAACATGTTAGCTTAATTTTAGAAGATAGAGAAGGAAAAATAGAAACACATTTTAATGCAACACGAACCGCAGTGCTTTTAAACGATGTTCATTTTACCAACGTCTTTGTGAATATTTTGGATAATGCAATCAAATATTCACCGGAGAAACCAAAAATTGAAATATATACCGAAAATCTAAAAGATTTTATCATAATAAAAGTTAAAGACCATGGAGCAGGAGTAAGTAAAGTTGCGCAAAAAAGAATATTCGAAAAATTTTATCGCGAGCATACCGGCGATATCCATAATGTGAAAGGACACGGTTTGGGATTGGCGTATGTGAAACGAATTGTAGAAGAACACAATGGTACGATTACCATGGAAAGTGAAAAAGGGAAAGGCAGTACCTTTAGTATTAAACTGCCCTTAATTAATTAAATACCACTAAATTTATATAACCTATGGAAACAGAAAACAAAAAAATCCTTTTAGTTGAAGACGATCCAAACTTTGGAGCGATATTAAAAGATTACTTAATGCTGAACGATTTTGAAGTCGTGTTAGCGAAAAATGGAATGGAAGGATTTGAAAAATTCAAAAAAGACATTTTTGATTTGTGTATTTTGGATGTGATGATGCCTTATAAAGACGGCTACACGCTAGCTAAAGAAATTAGAGAAAAAAACAAAGAAGTGCCTATCGTATTTTTAACTGCAAAATCCATGAAAGAGGATGTGTTGAAAGGATATAAGGTAGGAGCAGACGATTATTTGAATAAACCCTTTGATTCAGAGGTTCTATTGATGAAAATCAAAGCCATCATGCAACGTAAATTATCTGAAAACAAAAGTGATAACCTTAAATTTGAATTTCAAATTGGTAAACTTCACTTAAATTCTAAATTGCGTTTCTTGACTTTTTCTTCGGATGAACCGATAAAATTGTCGCCAAAAGAAAATGAATTATTGAAAATGCTCGCTTTGCATGAAAATGATTTAATGCCAAGAGAATTAGCGTTGACTAAAATCTGGAGAGATGACAACTACTTTACTTCTAGAAGTATGGACGTTTACATTGCCAAATTAAGAAAATACCTAAAACTAGATCCAGATGTGGAAATTTTAAACATCCATGGAGAAGGTTTCCGATTAGTGATTAAAAACAAATCTGAAATATAAGAACAAGCCTCTGCAAAGAGGCTTTTTTTTTGCTATGAACTCGTTCTTTAAGCATAGTTAAGTTGTAGAGCAAAACAGTTTTTACCTTTTTTACTAACGGACAAAATAGTTGGAATTTCTTCGGGAAAAGCACTTATTTCAATAACATCTTGTAAATGAAGTTCTCTAATAAAATTCATGTCGAAAGCTTTAATTTTTTTAGATAAAATTAGTTCTGGCGATAAACTATCTAAACACCACTCTAAATATTTTACGTTATTGGCATGATTAACAATATCTAAATCAGAAAGTAGCACTTTTTTAGTATTCAAAATAGTACGTTCCATCACTAAATTTATTTTTAGTAGATTTTGAGTTGTTGGTCTTTTTTCAGGATAAAATTCAAAATGATCAAAAGGTATGGACAAGGCTTCGGGCTTTCTGAGTTTGGTGTTTAAAACAACCCAATAAGTGAGTGCTCCAGCCATTTTTTTATCCCCAACAAAAAGTTCTAAAGCCCTGATAGAGTGTGAACCATTCATGTCTATAATCCACGTTTTAACGGTAACAATGGTTCCCCATTTTGGCAATTCATCAAGTTCTACTCGCATCCGGCTCAACACCCAAGCTTGATCAAAAACCTGCATATCACTAAAACTCAAACCACCTTTTTCAGCATGAAGAGCAGCCGTGAGTTGAAAAATAGTACACAATTCGGTATATTTTAAGCAACCATTGGGATAACATTGGATGAAATTTATTTCCCAATCTTTGGAATAAACGGAAGTGAAATTTGGTGAAATTGGCATGAGAACGATGTTTTGGAATTAATATTTTAAATTATTCTTTCTTCAACAGATTTAGTAATTGTTGAAATAGCCTCTTCATAATCAAACCATTTCACATCGTCAGTTCTTTTAAACCAGGTGAGTTGCCTTTTGGCAAAACGTCGGGTATTTTTTTTGATTTCTTCTATAGCAAAATCAAGTGATGATTTTTCGTCAAAATAGTCAAATAATTCGCGATAACCAACGGTTTGAAGTGCGTTCAAATGTCTGTTTGGGTATAGTTTTTTTGCTTCTCCCAGCAAACCTTCTTGCATCATTAAGTCCACTCGACGGTTGATTCGGTCGTACATTATTTCTCGTTCCGCTTCTAATCCGATAATAATTGGTGTAAAATTCCGCGTGTTATTCTTTTGGTTTAAAAATGAAGAGTAGGGTTTTCCACTTCCAATAGAAACTTCCACAAAACGCATCATTCGTTGTGGATTTTGAAGTGTTTGCGGATTTTCTTTACGTAAGGTTTGAAAGTAATTGAAATCTGTTTTTTCTAACGTTTCCTGTAAGTAAATCAAGCCTTTCGTTTCATATTTTTGTTTAATTTCTTCTCGAACAGACGGCTCAATTATGGGGAAATCATCAAAACCTTTTAAAATGGCATCAACATATAAACCAGAACCACCAACCATAATTTGAACATTTTGTTGTGTAAAAAGTTCTTCTATTTTTTGAAGAGCTTCCCGTTCGAAATCACCCACTGAATACGGTTCAAAAATAGATTTAGTTTGGATAAAATGATGCGGAGCTATGCATAGTTCAGTTTGCGACGGAACAGCGGTTCCAATTTGCATTTCTTTATAAAATTGTCTGCTATCACAAGAAACAATTTCAGAACCAAAATGGTTTGCTAAAGAAAGACTCAAAGCTGTTTTTCCAATAGCAGTCGGGCCAATAATCGTAAGTAAGTAATTAGTCTTCATTTAATGTGTGGCCACAATTTTGACAAAATTTTGCATCCGATAGGTGATTTTCGGATCCACATTCAAAACAATGTAAAATTTTGGATTTGTTTTTTAATTCGATGTTTTTAATAGCGATTTCTGCGGTTACAATTCCGGTAGGAACCGCAATAATTCCGTAACCTAAAATCATTACAAACGAAGCAATAAATTGACCGAGTGGTGTGGTGGGTGAAATATCACCATAACCCACCGTGGTTAATGTTACAATACACCAATAAATACTGATTGGAATGCTTGTAAATCCTGCTTCTCTGCCTTCCACAACATACATTACAGACCCAATAATTACGCAACTTATCAAGACAAAATACATAAAGACCACTATTTTTCCGCGACTAGCAACAATTGATTCTTTGAGGTGAATGGATTGCCCTGAAAACTGTGGATGATTTAAAATTTTAAATAAACGCAATAAACGTAAGGCCCTAATGGTACTTATGATACTCGTTCCTGCAAAGAAAAAGGAAAGATACATTGGTAAAATCGCAATAAAATCGATAATTCCATAGAAACTAAAAATATATTTAAAGGGTTTATTAATGGAAATAACACGAAGTATATATTCGATTGTAAAAAAAATGGTGATAATCCATTCCAGAAGAACCAATTCACTATGAAATTTACCATCAAATTCCTGAATGGTTTCCAACATCACTAACAAAACACTGAGTAAAATTAAACCTAATAATATTAAATCGAAGGCTCTGCCTGCAAATGTGTTCGTGCCATAAATGATGATATGTGTTCGTTGTCTAAAAATTTCAAATCTCGATTTTACATAACTTTTCATAACACAAATTTATAAATTAACATTTACTAATTCTAGGTGTAGGGATTTGCAAATATACAATTCAATATTGTAATAGGAGTAAGGTTTTTTTTTATCAAAAATCAATGGCAAGGAAAT